>Ga0118677_10000142_pt1 | contig 145224 bp, 136 predicted proteins | sample AliMusrvi5mmetaG_FD_86154 | JGI IMG/M metagenome (GOLD analysis project Ga0118677, IMG submission 86154) | reverse complement strand
TTTTGTTTCCCGCGAACGGGATCAGTCATTTATCTAAGCGATCAACCCGAAACCGCGTGCCGCTTTCGCGACAACACGAGGCGGGCTACCTCAGGTTCCCTATTTGATCTTGCTCCGAATGGGGTTTGCCATGCGACGTCCATTTCTGTCCGTCCGGTAGTCTCTTACACCACCTTTTCACCCTTACCCCAACCCACCCTTTCGGGTTTGCTGTGGCGGTATCGTCTCTGTGGCACTTTCCGTGAACTCCCTTTGAAGAGAGCCCCCCGGGCTTATTAGGCACCGGCATTCCGCCCTGTGGAGTCCGGACTTTCCTCCCCGATCCGCTTGCGCTAAGACCGGAGCGACCGAACGCCCTCTGCCTCCCGACATCACAACACAACAAAACTCAATACAACATTCGCCCGCAATAACCGCAGGCGACCACGTCCAATTGCTTTTTGGCATCATGACAGATATAAGGCGGCAGTTTCATGTGGCAACCACCACAGGTGCCATTATCCTCCACGCCAACCAAAACTTTTGCTTTCTTGTTCTTGAAAAAGCGCTCGTACTGACTAAGCCGGACGGGATCTACATCAGCGGCATATGTCGCACGCAACTGCTTCACGCGATCAAGTTCCGCTTTGATTTCAGTCCCCCGCCCTTCAATGGCGGAAAATTCACTGGTGATGCCCTTTTCTTCCAATTTGAGGGCATCCTCACGCAACTTGACATCCGCCTGAGCCGCATCCACGGTCTCCATTATTTCAAGAATCCGGTCTTCGCACTGGCGGATCAATTTCTCCACTCCGCCAATCTCATTTTCCATGGCCCGGAATTCCTGGTTGTTTTTCAATTGCATCTGCTGATCACGGTATTTCCGGATCTTGTCCCGATACGCCTCAATTTCCTGTTCGCATTTCTTGATGCCAGCCTGCCGTGTTTTCAAGACTTCCTTGGCGGCGACAACTGCCTGACGATGCTCATCAAGCAGCGAATCAATGGCTTTCTTCCGCAAAGGGATGTCCGCCAGTTCTTTTTCGAATCTCAAGATTCTCAGGTCATGATCTTGAATAATCAGCAATTTCTCGATTATAGGCGTCATATCACTCCGCAGTAACAAGGTTGAAAAAATCGCCCTGAACTATCGCATACGCCGGACTTCAAGTCAACGACCGCGACATGATCGATTCCCCTCAGCTTGACTGGCTAAGACGTTGGACAGGATGGTCATAGAGGGCGGCGTGGGCGGCGGATAGCAGAGGGGGGATTTGTTTGGCAAAGAGGCTTGTTTTCAGGGCCTCGGCAAGGTCCAATTCGTCAATGCGGGCAGCGTTCTGGCCGGGGAACCAATGATCCGCCTGGCCCAGCAGATTGTAACGCATCTTAGCGAAGTCGACCATATCCAGCCCCCTGGCAAAGTTCCAGAGGCGCAGGATTTCATGCAGATTGATCTGGCCCGGAACCTGCTCCCAATCAGGGAGCCCCTCATGCCAGCGGGCCATCCACTCGGCTCCGCATATACGGGCCAACTCGGCATCAAGTTTTGAGGCAATCGTATGAGCAAGCGAGAAATCGCCGGCTTCCATGACCGCGTTATAATGCTCGTCATAATCCGTTGGGCGGGCCGCGCCAATGCTCAAGGTATGAACCTCGGGGCGGGCCAGACAGTATTGGACATTGAAAGCCATCGGGCTCAAAGGGCGACAGAGATCTACAAGTTTCTGAGGCGGCGCATAGAGTTTCCCGCCCTTGTCATTCGGACTGATGATGAGAACGCCCATGTCTTGGGCGGCTGCCGCCTGGATAGCAGGCCATGTGAAAGGATTGACGTAATACCAATGCAAATTGACGTAATCAAACTCGCCCGTCTTAATGGCCCGCACCGTCACCGATGCAGGTCCGTGGGTGGCGAAACCGATGAATCCACATCGTCCCTCACGCTGGAAACGGCGGGCAACCTCAAGGCAACCACCTTGGCGTAGCACCATATCGAGAATAGCCTGGTTATTGATTCCATGGATGGCCAACAAATCGACACGCTCCTGCCCTAGCCTCTTCAGGGAAAGCTTAAACTGGGAAGCAAAAACGGCGGGGTCGGCTTCCGGACCAACCTTGGTCTGGAGAATAAACGTGTTGCGAGAAATGTTCCGAATGGCACGCCCAAGCTGAACTTCTGAGGATCCATATCCACGGGCCGTCTCGATGTGACTAAGGCCAAGCTCTAAAGCTCGATGAACAGAAGCTTCAAGATTCTGCTGGCTTTCCGTGGTGATGTCGTCCGTATCTTGCCAAGCCTGCTGAAACCGCATTCCACCGCAAGTCAGTACGGGCATAGCAAGTCCGGTTCGGCCAAATCTTCTTTTGGGAATAGGTGATATAACTGTCATGCGGAAAAAGTAGAAGAGTATCCCGCTAAAATCAAGAAGCGTCTAGGGTATTCACCAGTCCATTCATAAACCTGAAACGGTGTACCCTGCCCCCGATTTCCTCGATACGCCTGTCGGGATAAATGCGCAACCCCATGGAAGCGGGAATGCCATAGCCAATTTCTCCCTCAACGTGTCTCAGGTGCAGAAGGGTTTTTAGCTCCTCCCACCCCTCATCCTCGTCGTGCATATCACACACCAGCGGGACGAGTCCCAGACAGTCAAATAGTTCGGCGCTGGCGTCATCGTCGGGATCACGCCAACGGACCCATTGCCGGGCGAGAAGAATGCTGCCGGCGGAAAGCCCGGCCAATACGGCCCCTTCTTTGAAGCGCTTGCGGATGAGTCCGGCAAGGCGGCATTCTTGCAGAATCTCCATCCCCAGTTCCACGTCGCCGCCACTGAAGAAAAGAATATCACTGGATTCAAGTCGTCTTTTAGCCTCAGATAACGACCGATCAGGACGTTCCAGATGGACGAGGTCAACCTGGCCGGCGCCGTTTTGCGCCAGAAGGGTCTTTATGATTTCAAAGAACCCCGGATTGTCCCGACTGGCCGCGCCGATATAGGCGACGGACGGCTTGGGGCGACCGGTCTCGCGGAGCATTTGTTGAATTAATGGATCGTGCGTTTTCCGGCGTTGGCGGGGCCCTCCCGCGAGGAGATAGATCGGCTTTGCTCCCTGCATTTTTAGTGGCCTCATCATTCTCCGAAACTGCACGTGGTGAAATTGGTCTCAAAAAAATATCACGCGGTATCAGGGTTGTCGATCATCAGATTGCCTGAAAATGCAGATGATTGCGCAAGCGCTATCTTTCTGGCAAATTCTTGGAATGAAGCAAGAACACTCTCTGACCGCCTGCGAAATTTATTTTGGAACCTATACCAAACAAAATTCATCTGAAGGAATTTATCACGCCACCCTCAACCTGAAAACCGGGACACTTTCAGATGTTGATCTGGCCTGTAAAATTCAGGATCCGTCATATCTTGAAATGCATGCCAATGCCAAGTTTGTCTATGCGGTGACAGAACGGGAACAGGGAACGGTCAGTGCTTTTGCCATAGAGCCTGGCCAACATCAACTTAAACTGATCAATACGGTCTCAACGAAAGGATCCCTCCCTTGCCATCTTTGTATCTCACGGGATGGCCGGACGCTGCTGGCGGCCAATTACGGGAGTGGCAGTGTGGCTTCTTTTTCGATCAATACCGATGGTTCTCTGACGGGGCCGATAAGTTTTATGCAACATGCGGGGTCCAGCGTCCACCTCCAGCGTCAGGAAGGACCACATGCCCATAGCATTAATCTCAGCCCTGACAACCGTTTTGCATATGCCGCCGATCTGGGTATCGATAAAGTATTGATCTATAAGTTTGATCCCAAATCCGGTGAACTGTCACCGAATCAGCCCGCTGAAGTTAAAATAAAACCTGGCGCAGGTCCCCGGCATCTCTCATTCAATCCGGCGGGGAGATTTGCTTATGTTATCAATGAACTGGATGAGACCATCGTCGTTTTTGCGCATGATGAGCAGTCCGGGGCCCTGACTGAGCTTCAGACCCGCTCGACTCTGCCGAATGGCTTTTCCGGGGCGAGTTATTGTGCGGAAGTGAGAGTTCATCCGAATGGAAAATTCCTTTACGCCTCCAACCGGGGACACGATTCCATTGTCATATATACGATCGATCCTGAGAAAGGGACTTTGATGTTGCGTGGATTTCAAAATACCGGAATTAAGACGCCCAGGAATTTCGCCATAGATCCTACAGGACAGTATTGTGTCGTCGGTAATCAGGATGCCGACTCAGTGGTGATATTCCGTATTGATCAGGATACCGGGGAATTGAACCCTACGGACCAGGTGGCCAAAATCGGCGCCCCGATCTGTGTTCTTTTTGCTGACCATGACCTCACTGGTCATTAGCGCCTAGAAGCGGGCTCATCCCCGCCCCTGCCCTCTTGATCGTTACCCGATACGCATTCCGATTGTCAGGGCATGCCCGCACAGGAATGCCGCCCCTGACATGGGCTTACGCCCTTCGGGTTGAACGGTAAGCAGTCGCAACGCATGACCATCACCCGTCTGAATAAGCGGCCCTTCGCCGTCCAGAGAAATCACTGTCCCGGGAGCGCCTGATCCGGGTTCAACACGAGCGGTGAGAATCTTGACGATTTTCCCGCCTTCCGCGGGAATGAGGCAGAACGTTCCCGGCCAGGGGTTAAAGCCCCGTATACGGCTCTCAATTTTTACTGCAGAGAGCGACCAGTCGATATGTCCATCGGTTTTCTTTAATTTTGGGGCCTCCGTTGCCTCGGTTTCGGTTTGAGCCAGACGGGGGGGGCTTCCCTGACGGATAAAGTCTACGGTATCACGCAGCAATGCCGCCCCTACCAAGGCCAGTTTGTCATGATAACTTCCGCCGGTGTCGGAGGCCAAAATGGGCAATTCCCGTTTAAGGATCATATCCCCGGCATCCATGCGTTCATTAAGATACATCGTGGTGACGCCGGATACGGTATCCCCATTGGCCACCGCCCACTGGATTGGGGCGGCTCCGCGATATTTCGGCAGGAGGGAGCCATGCACATTGATGATCCCGAGGGGTGCCATTTCCAGAAGGGCGGATTTGATCAACTGTCCGTAGGCCACAACGACAATGAGATCCGGATGGGTGGCACGCAACGCCGCCACACTTTCGACGGAATTGACCTTCTCCGGTGAAAAAACAGGAATGGGATGTGCCCCCAGGTAACTCTTAACCGGACACGCAGCGGACTCCAGATTGCGCCCTTTAGGACGATCCGGTTGAGTCACTACCGCGACGACTTCGTCCAGGGGGTTTTTCAACAGCACTTCAAGACAGGGACAGGCAAAAGCGGCTGATCCCATAAATAGTATTCGCATGAAACTCCTTAGGCTTCAAAGGGGGCGTCGGCAATGAGTTGGCGCCATTGTGAGCGGGAGGCAGCCTGAACCTTCTTCATCAGACTGCGTCCACGGGAGTCTATTGCGACAATAGCAGGAAAATCCTGAACCTCCAACACCCACATGGCTTCCGCCGGGCCAAATTCGGAGCCAAAATAGACCTCTTTCACGGCGGTGACTCGACCCGCCAATACCTGCGCGGCGCCTCCAACGGCATGCAGGTAAACGCATCCGCCCGCCATGCAGGCTTGTTCAGTCATTTTACCCATGGATCCTTTTCCAATCACAACCCGGATGCCATGGTCCGTGATAATGCGCGGAAGGTACGGTTCTTCGCGAAGCGATGTGGTAGGACCTGCCGCGCGAACAATCCACTGATTATCTTTCCGGATCACCACCGGACCACAATGATAAATGGCGCTATTCGTGAGATCTACCGGGCTCTTTCCACCGTCAAAAAGGTATTTATGCATACGATCGCGGGCCGTATAGAGCAGTCCGCTCAATAAAACGAACTGCCCCGCACGCAAGGGGACAATCTTTTCGGCCGTGAAGGGATAGGATAATTTTTTGGGAACAGTTAATGCCATTTTTTGAAGCCTCCCCGGGCAGAAAGCAAAACGCCTCTTCGCCGAAATGCCCAGCACATATATGAGATGGTGACAAAAAAGGAAGCTGGCAAGCGGCTTAAAGCCCCAATCTTCACCCCCAGCAAAGCGGTATTACCACCGAACCCCATGGGGCCGATGCCCAATTGCCGGGACTCTTTCAAGATCCGCTCTTCCAGACGGCCCAGGACTTTGACGGGGGATCGGTCATCAAGCTTTCGGAGAAACTGGGCCTTAGAGCATTCGTAACTGGTGGCGCGGTCCCCGCCAATACATACGCCAAGAACACCCGGAGCACAACCATTGCCTTGAGCGGTGACAACCGCATCCAGAATGCAGCGCCGAACGCCATCAAGATCCCGTCCAGCGTCTAATTCCTCGCAGGGGAGACTATACTGACGCCCGACATTTTCACATCCCCCACCCTTCATAAGCAGGTAAACATCCACCGTCGTCCGGGCGCATTGCTCGAAATAGAATGTCGGGGCGCCGTTGGCAATATTGGTGGCACAGGATTCGCCTGTCAGGGAATCGATGGTGTTTTGTCGAAGATAACCCAGCCGGGTCGCCCGCGCCACGGCCATACGGGTAGCCGCAATCAGAAAATTGGTGTCAAACCCCAGGGGAACCTGAAAATAAAATATCAGGCTGCCGGTATCCTGACAGATCGGGGCATCATTTTCACGTGCCTTCTGGACATTCTCAAGGATGGTCTCAAAAACCCAACGCGCGCGACTGCCCTTTTTTTCGCTTTTATAGGCACGGCGTAGAGAGTGTTCCACATCTGCAGGCAAATCCACCGAGGTGCGGCGAATCAATTCAAAAAGACTCGCCTCCCATAGAGCGTGTTTCTTCATAGTTTGAACCTAACATACTCAGGGCATCAGTTCAACAGCCACGTGATCCGCCATCGCACGCCCCTTGGATGTAAGGAGCCAACGACCGGCCTGTTGTTCCACCAATTGATCCCCTGTGAGTCGCACCAAAGACTGCTTCCATGCGGTTGCCTGCATGGGAGATGCCATGCCGGTACTCGTTAATATCGCCTCCAAATCGATCCCTTCCGACAGTCTAAGTCCAAACACCAGTCGTTCAACCGCGTCGGTTTGTGGAGATAATGTTTCCCGTTCCTGGGGGCATCTGCCCCCGATATAGGCCTCTAAGTCGGCGTTGTTTGTCCACCGCTGATCTCCCACGCGCGAAGCCGCCGCACACCCAAGGCCGAGATAGTTCCCTCCCCGCCAACAGGATAAATTATGCCGACACTCAAAGCCGGGCAGGGCGTAATTGGAAATCTCGTAGCGGCCAAACCCGGCCGCGCCCAATAACGCCTCAGCCGTATCCAGCATCAGGAGTTGTTCGTCCTCATCCTGAAGCGTGACGCTTCCAGTCTCGCAGTCCTGGTGAAGCCGCGTGCCCTCCTCGCGGGTCAACGCGTAAACGGATATGTGCTTCGGGTTCAGCCCCAGTGCCGCATCCAATGTATTGTTCCAGGCGGCCACACTTACTCCCGGAATACAGGCGATAAGATCCAGTCCCCAGTTAACTATTCCTGATTCCCGAATGGCTTCAACGGCCGTATATATATCCGCTAAGGAATGACGCCTTCCCAATTGCCGGAGAACAGAATCCGTCATGGCCTGAACCCCAAGGCTGATCCGATTCACCCCCAGCGCCTTCATCCGGGTCAATTTTTCAAGCGTGAGTGACCCGGGGTTGGCTTCACTAGTCCACTCCGGCAGAGTTGGATTAGAGGGGGTTGCTAAAGAAGAAATAATCGCCAATAGTTGCTCGAGTTGATCCACGGGAAGGATGGAGGGGGTTCCCCCGCCCATAAAAATGGAGGTCAGTGGCAGTGCCCCATACCGCTCCAATGCCTGATCACGCTCTTTCCCCAGGGCTGCAAGCCATGCTGAAGCGAGCTCACGCCTGTAGGGTACGGAATAAAATGCGCAGTAATGGCATTTCCCGTCACAAAACGGGACATGGACATAGAGTCCATCAATTTTTGGGGCAGCGTGCATGCAACAAATCCACCAGTTCCTCGGGAATATCCAGGGATCCAAAGCCCGTACCGAGATGAATATGGGGATTCATGGAGCCATGAAAATCGGACCCCCCGGTTACGACCCAGTCCAGCTCGCGTGCCATATTCAAACAGAAACGCTGTTGTTCGTGACTATGCTCGGAATAATAGGCTTCAATGCCCTGTACGCCCTTTGACGCCAGTTCTGCGAGGAATTCACGAAGGCGCCTGCGTCCCATGTTGAGTGTATAGGGATGCGCCAGAATCGGAACCCCCCCCGCTCCCTGAATCAACGCAATGCTGGCCTCCACCGTGAAACGTTCCCGCTCCACATACGCGGGTTTTCCCTTGCCCAGATAACGTTCAAAAGCCTCGTCCTTGTTTTTCACATAGCCGTGAGCAATCATGGCCTGGGCAAAATGCGGCCGCCCAACAACATCTTCTTTTGCCAGCAGGGCAACTTCATCCCAGTTCAAGGGGAAGCCGAGACTATTGAGGCGTTCGAGAATAAATTGATTACGCTCGAAACGGCCCTGCCGCAAATGGATCAACGCCGTATTCATGGGGGGATTTTGGTGGTCTATAAAATAGCCCAGCAGATGCATGGTACCGCCTGAGAGCTCAATGCTGATTTCAACGCCAGGAATACCCTGCAACCCGTGCAGGGAGCAGGCCGCTAAAAAACGATCGATTCCCATCATCCCGTCGTGATCGGTTAAAGCCAGGGCTTTGATCCCGACTTTTACAGCCAATTCCACCAATTCCTCGGGCGTCATGCTCCCATCGGAAAAAGTTGAGTGGACATGAAGATCAATCACAGGAATCTCCCGATGGATAGCGGACTAATGGATCCAGCCCCAGCGGCGGGAGATCGGCCAGTAAACAATCATGGCAGGCCCTACCAGGTTTTCGGCAGGGACAGCTCCCCAGTAGCGACCATCGAGACTGTTATGAGTATTGTCACCCAGGGCCAGGTATTGATTTGGACCTAATGTGAGAACGTCGTTGGAGGAGCGAATGAACTGGGCGCCTTGCGCCACCTCGCCGGGACAATACCCCGCATACCCGGGCGCCCTCTCCGCGATCCGCCGCATGGGAGCCGGTTCAGTTACCGGGGCTCCATTCACATAAAGTTTGGGTTCATGAATGGAAATGGACTCATTAGGCAGTCCGCTCATCCGTTTGATGTAATGCGTCTGCTCGGTTAATCCACGGATCGGGATTCCGTCGGTTCTGAACACCATCACTTCACCACGGACCGGTTTCATGAAGTTCCATTTGATCCGGTTTACGAAGAGGTGATCGCCCGTGTAGCGATATCCCCTGGCAAGAATCTGCCCTGTGACCACTTCATCATTATTACTGACAGCGAGAGGTAAGCCCAGGGGAATGGAATGCACCAGGCCACCAATGTCATAGGCCGATTCCCCCACCCCGTCACCTGTGCGCCGGATCGCGTACGGGCCTCGGAATACACCCGCCGTCTGAGCGGTGCATTCCACATACGTTTTTCCAAAGATCAGCCACTGGGCGTACTTGAGAGGAACCATGTCGAAAATCCCTTTCCCGTCGGCCGGTTCGTAGTGGATTCCGTACAAGGTGGGTTGCATCGAGCCGGTGGGAATTTTGAAAGGCTGGAGACAATACGTGCGAAAGGCCATAGCCACGGCAATAGCCACCACGAAAACCTCAAGATTTTCCCGGAAACTGGAAAACGACTTGAGCGGCATCAGCGCGGTGACGGCATTCTGGACGGTATTGCAACCCGCTTTGATTTTGGCGATATCCTTTTCATTGACGGCAGCTTTGAGTTCAGCTTCCGCCTTGTTCAGTGGTTCAAGCGAGAGCGGAGTCACCAGATCTTCGCGAAGATGGCGACACAACTGGGCATGGCGCAACCATTCTTTTCCGAACTTAATGTATTTACGCCTTTCAAAATATCCAGCCATCATAATTTCCGCCTGTTCTCAACCCGTCGTTTTTAAGACCGAAATGAATGCTTCCTGGGGTACGCTGACGGAGCCAATATCCTTCATGCGTTTCTTGCCTTCCTTCTGGCGTTCCAGAAGTTTCCGTTTCCGGGAGATATCCCCACCATAACACTTGGCGGTCACATCCTTGCGCATCGCTTTGATGGTCTCGCGGGCCACAATGTTTTTCCCGATGGCCGCCTGAATGGGCACTGTAAACTGATGTGCGGGAATCACTTCCTTGAGGGCGGCGCACATCTGTCGGCCACGGGAAACGGCCTTGTCCCGGTGAATAATGCAGGAAAAGGCATCCACACTTTCGCCGTTCAGCAAAATGTCCATTTTCACGAGATCACTGGGGGCATAACCGGTATGCTCATAATCCATGGAAGCATATCCACGACTGATGCTCTTAAGGCAGTCATGGAAATCAATCAGGATTTCGTTCAGCGGCATGGTGGCGCTTAACATCACGCGCTTGGTGTCAAGCGTATCGGTCTTTTCGACGGTCCCGCGCCGATCCATGACAACCCGGAGGATGTCTCCAATGTTCTCGTTATGACAAATGATGAAGGCCCGGATCATGGGCTCCTCCATGTGATCCACCCGTGTGGGGTCTGGCAGGTGCTGGGGATTATCCACCTCAAGAAGGGATCCATCCCTCAAATGAATCCGATAAATCACGGAAGGATAGGTGCTGATCACATCCAGATCAAATTCACGGCGCAAGCGTTCCTGAACCACCTCAAGATGCAGGAGGCCGAGGAAGCCGCAACGGAAACCAAAGCCCAATGCCACGGAAGATTCAGACTGATAGGTGAACGCGCTATCATTCAACCGCAGCTTCTCCATGCTTTTCTTCAGTTTTTCGTAGTCCGCCGTATCCACCGGATAAAGGCCGCTAAAGACCATGGGATGGATTTCTTTCATGCCCGGCAAAGGCTTCGTGACCTGCTTGTTATGCATGGTCAAGGTATCCCCGATTTTGATATCGGCTGAATCCTTGATGGTGCCGATGACATACCCCACCTGTCCGGCGGTCAACTTCTTACAAGGGTCCATTTTAGGGCGGAAATGCCCTACTTCTTTGACTTCGGTATCCAACCCGCTTGCCAGCAGATGAACCCGGTCCCCTGCCTTAAGTTCGCCATCCACCATGCGAATGTAGGTGACAACCCCGCGAAACGCATCATAGACAGAATCAAAAACCATGGCGCGAAGATAGCCGTCTTCACAAGTTTTGGGCGGAGGCAGACGCACAATGGCTTCTTCAAGCATATCCGTGATGCCTAACCCGCTTTTGGCGCTGATGCGGCAGGCGTTTTCGGCAGGAATGGAAAGAATTTCTTCAATTTGTTTGGCCACCACCTCGGGCTCCGCACCAGGCAGGTCCACCTTGTTGATCACCGGCATGATTTCCAGGTTATTATCGATGGCCAGATAAGTATTGGCCACGGTCTGGGCCTCTACCCCTTGCGCCGCATCCACCACCAGAATGGCCCCTTCACAAGCCATCATGCTGCGAGACACCTCATAGGTGAAGTCCACGTGCCCGGGGGTGTCGATCAGGTTTAATTCGTATTCAATGCCGTCCTTCGCCTTATAAAGCATGGTGACGGGATGACTTTTGATGGTAATGCCACGTTCCTGCTCCAGGTCCATGCTATCCAGCACTTGATCCCGCATCACCCGGGCCTCGATGGTGCCCGTCAATTGCAGCAGTCGGTCCGCCAAGGTTGATTTGCCGTGATCAATATGGGCAATGATGCAGAAGTTACGAATTCGGGGAAGGGTCTTGAGATTGTCTTGATCTTGGAGATGCATCGTTAAGCTTTTGGTCCTTCGTCTAGTTATACATTTGGGCCGCGAGGGAGCGCATGGTGGCGACCGTTTCCTTCATATCGCCAGCCCGGTAAAGCGAGGTCCCTGCGACAAACACATTAGCGCCTGCCGCTGCCACTAAAGAAACCGTTTTTAAATCAATGCCGCCATCGACATTGATGTCGACTTCCAATCCGCGTGCTTTGATCACGTTGCGAAGGGTCTTGATCTTCGGGACTACGGACGGCATGAATGCTTGTCCTCCATACCCCGGATACACAGACATGCATAGGACCTCATCAACATTGGGAAGGATTTCGAAAACCGCTTCCGCCGGGGTGTCGGGGTTGAGCGTAATGCCGGGGCGAGCGCCCAATTTGCGGATCGTCTGCAGCATGCCACACACATCGCCTTCAATTTCAATATGAATCAGGAGCACATCGGCGCCCGCTTTGATGAAAGGTTGGAGGTAAGCCTCCGGCTTGGACATCATTAAATGGACACTCAGTGGGATATTGGAGGTCTGATTGGCCATCGCCACCACATCCGGCCCCATGCTTAAGTTTGGCACGAAATGACCGTCCATAATGTCCAGATGCAGTCCATCCGCCCCGGCGAACTCTGCACGGCGCACTCCGTCAGCAAGATAGCCGAAATCTGCCGCCAGAAGAGACGGCAGAATTACAAACTGCCCCGTTGCTTTTTGTTGTGCGTAATTCATGGAACTCATCGCCTGTAAAGAGAATGCTCAGCAATATACATGTCAACAGGAGGAGATACAAGATAACGAATCGGCATCCCCTCTGCCACCCGGTACCGGATATCTGTTGACGAGATATCAATCTGATGACCCGTTCTCACATCGGCAAGCAATTGTTCCCCCCATGGGGCGGGCAAATTCAGAACCAATTTGCTCAAAGCGGAAAGATCCATACCTGGCCTGGAAATCGTCACGATCCGGCAGAGCTTAAGCAAAAGACTGATATCCTTCCAAAGGTGCAATTCACCCAATGAGTCAGAGCCGATGATAAAGCATAATTCCACATCAGGGTATTGTTCCGCCAGCACCCGCATGGAATCAATGGTATACGAAATCCCCCCCCGCTGAATCTCCATATCGGAAACCCCCATATGAAGATCCCCCTCAACCGCCGCTTCCAACATGGCGAAACGATGATGGGCCGGCGCCAATTCAACGAGCGGTTTATGCGGCGGCTGGGCACAAGGGATAAATAAGACTTTAGACAGTTCAAAATGCTCAATCGCATCCTGAGCCATGATCAAATGCCCCATATGAACGGGATTGAAGGTCCCACCCAGAACCCCTAATCTTGGACGATGTGAGAGCATATCCACGTGCGTGGTAGTTACCGATTCAACTGATTCACAGCCAGTTTCAAAGCGGCGATATGAGCTGGCGTAGTCCCGCAACATCCGCCAAGAATTGCCGCGCCGACTGCCACCAATTCGGCTACACGCGCCGCCATATCTGCGGGGGATTCAGGAAAAACATCAATCCCATTGACGTTTTTCGGCAAGCCTGCATTGGCTTGAACCATAATAGGGGTGCTGCCAGCCGCCTGCTTGAGCTCTTTTACAATATCAACCATACGATCCATTCCGTTGCCACAATTCGTGCCAATAATATGAGCTCCCGCCTCCACCGTCGCACGAGCGGCATCGGAAGGGGATACCCCCATCATGGTGCGGTACGTCCCTTGAAGAGTACGTTCATAGGTGAGCGTACAGATCACCTCGCACCTTGTATTCTCCCTTGCGGCCTTGATTGCGGCTACGGACTCGTCCAAGGCGCTCATCGTCTCAATGCAAATCGCATCCGCCCCGCCCGCTTCCAACGCCATGACTTGCTCTTTGAATAGGGCGTAAAAGTCATCTTCCGTCACATCGCCCATGGCGGACATCATCCCCGTAGGGCCAACAGAAGCAATGACCCACTTGTCGGGTCCTGCCGCTTCGCGAGAAATGGCTGCGGCCGCTTTATTCAACTCGACCGTACGGGCAGCCAAGCCAAAATGATCCAGTTTGCAACGCGTCCCCCCGAAACTATCCGTTTCGATCATATCTGAACCGGCGGCAATATAGTCCCTGGCAATATCCATGACCGCCTCGGGATGGGTGACGTTCCATAATTCGGGGCATTCGCCAGGCTGCATGCCTTTTTTTTGAAGAAACGTCCCCCACGCCCCGTCAGACACCAGAATCCGCCCTGCGCGTAGTGCTGCTACAATGGTTTGCTTGGCCATTTTGCGCCTTTCTTTTTATTATTAAACGGCAGACGCTTTAAGCGCTTGCTCCAGATCGGCGACAATATCAGCGATATGTTCAATCCCGACCGAAAGCCGGACGAGTTCAGGAGAAATACCGCATTCAAGCTGTTGGGCTTCGGTGAGTTGCGAGTGAGTGGTGGTGGCTGGATGGATGGCCAGACTTTTGGCATCGCCCACATTGGCCAACAGTGAGAACAACTTCAGGTTATCAATGAATCTTCCACCGGCTTTCGCGCCACCCTTGATTCCGAAAACCACCATGCCCCCAAAACCGTTCTGAAGCATTTTTTTGGCAGTGGGGTAAGTCGGGTCCGTCTCCAGCCCCGGATACCGGATCCACAAGACAGACGGATGTTTCTGAAGATATTTAACCACGGCCATGGCATTCTGGCTGTGTCGTTCCATCCGCAAAGGAAGCGTTTCAAGCCCTTGCAAAAACAACCAGGCGTTATCCGGCGCAATACAGGCCCCCAGATTACGCAACGGCACCAACCTCATTCGCAGAATGAATGCCAGAGGTTCCAGCGGGCCCAGATCACAGGCAAAACGCAAGTTGTGGTAACTCGGCTCCGGCTGAGTGAAAAGCGGAAATTTTTCGCTTTTCCAATTAAATTTACCCGAATCCACGACAATGCCGCCAATCCCTGCTCCGTGGCCCCCGATCCACTTCGTCAACGAATGCACAACGATATCAGCCCCCTGCTCGATTGGGCGCTGGTGATAGGGTGTACTAAAAGTGCTGTCGACCACCAAGGGCAAACCATGATCATGCGCAATCTTAGCCACAGCGGGAATATCCACCACGTCAAGGCCGGGGTTCCCAATGGTTTCCACATAAACCAACTTGGTTTTGCCTGTAATGGCCTTGGCGAAATTGGCAGGATTACGTGAGTCGACAAAATTACACTTAATGCCAAAATGCGGGAGAATATCATTAAATTGAGTATAGGTACCGCCATACAGATTCATGGCAGAAACGAACTCATCACCCGCCTGGCAAATATTAATAATCGCATAGAATATGGCACTGGTGCCTGACGCAACCGCCAAAGCCGCAATGCCCCCCTCCATCGCCGCCACCCGCTTCTCCAACACATCCTGTGTAGGATTCATCAACCGGGTGTAGATGTTTCCCAGCTCTTTCAAACCAAAAAGATTGGCGGCATGTTCTGCATTTTTAAAAACATAAGAACTGGTCCGATAGATCGGCACCGCTCGCGATAAGGTTGCGAGATCAGGCTCTTGACCGGCATGCAAGGCCAGTGTTTCGATTTTATTGCTGATGATACTCATAATGAACTGTTCCTATATATAGACATTTCGACGGACACACACCTAAACCCAATTTGGGGAAACTCAGTGTACGAGAACCGGGGCAATTCGCCGCGCAAGGATCTCTTCCAGCTTGACCTCGGCATCAGCGGCGTCAACAGCAAGAACAGCGGAATCAGCCAGTATCACAGTGGATTCATGCGTCACTTCGGCCACCCCCCCATCCACCACAATGAGCTTGATCTCTGACTCCAGACTGACCTTGATAATCCCGGTTCCGATGGCCGCAACCATTTGTGCATGCCGGGCCAGAATACCAAAGTAGCCTTCTGGACCGGGACAAACAAGGCTGTCAGCCAATCCATTATAATAGATTTTATCCGGGGTAGAAATCAGGACCGAGAACGTCACGTGTTGCCTCCCGCAAGTTTTTGCGCTTTGGCCATCACATCATCAATGTGCCCGACCATGTAAAAGGCCTGCTCGGGGATTTTGTCATGTTTGCCTTCCAAAATCTCCTTGAACGACCTGACCGTATCCGCGATCTGGACATAGGCCCCGGCCATGCCGGTGAATTGTTCGGCGACAAAGAAAGGTTGGGATAAGAATTTCTGAACTTTGCGCGCCCGTTCCACGGTCAGCCGGTCTTCTTCAGAGAGTTCATCCATCCCTAAAATGGCAATAATATCCTGCAATTCCTTGTAGCGCTGAAGGATCTCCTGAACTCCACGTGCCACCTGATAATGTTCTTCGCCGACGATGTCCGGCGAAAGAATCGTGGAAGAAGATACCAGGGGATCAACGGCAGGGTAGATCCCAAGCTCTGAAATCGCGCGGGACAACTCTGTCGTGGCGTCCAAATGCGCGAAGGTCGTTGCTGGCGCCGGATCAGAATAATCGTCTGCCGGGACGTAGACCGCTTGAATCGAGGTGATCGACCCATTTTTGGTCGAGGTGATGCGTTCCTGCAATTCACCCATATCGGTACCCAAGGTCGGTTGATACCCTACGGCCGAAGGAATGCGGCCCAGCAAGGCGGACACTTCTGAGCCAGCCTGGGTAAAGCGGAAGATATTATCAATAAACAACAAGACATCCTGCCGGAGTTCATCACGGAAATATTCCGCCACGGTCAACGCTGAGAGCGCCACACGGGCACGGGCGCCTGGCGGCTCATTCATCTGTCCAAATACCATCGAGGTTTTCTTAATTACACCAGACTCCCGCATTTCGCGGTAAAGCTGGGTTCCTTCACGGGTTCGCTCGCCTACCCCTGCAAACACGGAGTACCCCCCATGTTCCGTGGCAATATTACGAATCAACTCCTGAATCAGCACTGTTTTGCCGACCCCGGCGCCTCCGAACAACCCGATCTTGCCACCCTTTTTGTAGGGAGCCAGCAGGTCAATTACCTTGATTCCCGTCACAAGAATACTGTCTTTCGTGTCCTGCTCCTGAAAAAGGGGCGCGGAACGGTGAATCGGCATACGCTTTTCACACGCAATGGGACCCGCCGCATCAATGGGATCCCCCAGCAAATTCATCACACGCCCTAACGTTCCCGGTCCCACAGGAACGGTAATCTGGTCCCCGGTATGTTTTACTTCGGCACCTCTCACGAGCCCGTCAGTGGCGTCCATGGCAATGGCGCGGACCAGGTTATTCCCTAAATGCTGAGACACTTCGAGTGTCAGGTTCCATTCCTGATCATTGATGAATGGATTGGTCACCTGCAGTGCCGTCATAATAAAAGGCAATTGATTCTCCGGAAATTCCACATCAACCACCGGGCCAAGCACCTGGGCGACCCGACCTCTAACCACTGTTTTTTCGTTGCTCATAAGTCCCTCTTTAAACTCTCTCTATTTCAGCGCTTCAGCGCCGGCCACAATCTCTGTCAATTCTGTTGTTATAGCTGCCTGGCGAGCCCGGTTCCGCTGTAACGTAATCAATCGAATCAAGTTGTCGGCATTTGAACTCGCCTGTTCCATTGCTTTCATGCGAGCGCCATGCTCGCCCACTGAACTGCTGAGCATGGCAAGATAGACGTCCAAACTGACAATGCGGGGAAGTAACGCGTTCAGCACCTCCTCAGGACTCGGTTCCAACATCCACCCGCCGGATTTGGAAACAGTGCCCCCCTTGGTCAACGCAGCGGCATCCAGCGGCATGAGTTTCTCTACAACCGGTTGTTGGGACATTGTGCCCTTCAGGGAATTGTATGCCAGATAAACCTCATCCACACGACCCCGCACAAAGGCGGCCTGCAATTCACGGGCAATTCGGTGGGCATGCGCAAAATCGGGCTTCACCATCACATCCTCATAATACCGTTCCACCGCCACGCGATTTTTCAATGAGGCATACCCCCGTCGACCGCAAAAACTCATCAAAACCGACCGGCCCTCGTTCTCTTGCTGCTTCATCCATGGCATGATCGTTTTAATCAGGTTATTGTTAAAGCCGCCACATAACCCGCGATCAGACGTGATCAACAACACCAATATCTTTTTTACAGATTTATGCGGGATAACCAGCGCGTGCTCACCCGACACCACGGAAGGTCCCATGCGGCCTAAAATCCCAAACATCCGGTTCGCAATCAAACTGACCCGCTTTTCCGCATCCTGGGCCCGACGAAGCTTGTTCACCGAAACCAGCTTCATGGTCTTCGTCATTTTCCGAGTGCTTCGGAGACGGGTCAACTTGACATTAAACTCTTTAAGTGTCGGCATGCGCTAGCGTCCCCGATCAAGCCGTTTTCACCGATAAACGTTTCAGAACCGAATCCAAAGCCGCCTTCACCTCAGGAGTCATCGCTTTAGCCTTGGTAAACAAGGTCACGTACTCACACGGGGAACGATCCAGCGCCTCATACAATTCAGCCTCAAAAGTCCTGACCTTTGATACGGGAATGGAATCCAGATACCCCTGCGTGCCAGCATAAATCACGGCCACCTGTTTGGCCACCGGGATAGTCGCATGCACGTTTTGTTTCATGAGTTCCATCAGCCTTTTGCCCCGATCAAGCTGCTTTCGCGTCGCGGCATCCAAATCCGAGGCAAACTGTGAAAATCCGGCCAATTCACGGTACTGAGCCAATTCCAGACGCAACGAACCGGCCGTCTGTTTCATCGCCTTCAACTGCGCATCGCCCCCTACCCGCGAAACCGAAATTCCGGGGTTGATAGCAGGACGCTGTCCGGCATTGAAGGCATCTGTCTCCAGGAAAATCTGTCCATCGGTAATCGAAATGACATTCGTGGGAATGTAAGCCGACACGTCACTCGCCTGCGTTTCAACAATCGGCAAGGCCGTAAGACTGCCGCCCCCTTTTTCCGGGCTCAACTTGGCGGCCCGCTCCAATAAGCGGCTGTGCAAATAAAAGATATCTCCGGGGAATGCCTCACGACCGGGCGGACGACGCAGCAACAACGACAACTGGCGGTAGGCCTGAGCCTGTTTGGTCAAATCATCAAAAATGATCAGGGCATGCCGACCACTATCCCGGAAATACTCCGCCATCGTGCATCCCGTATAGCCCGCAAGGAACTGCATGGGGGCAGGATCAGAAGCCGTTGCCGCAATCACGGTTGTATATTCCATAGCACCGTATTTTTTCAGCTTTTCGCAAACCTGAACCACCGTCGAACGCTTCTGCCCGATCGCCACATAGAAACACATCACATTCTCGCCGCGCTGATTGATAATTGTATCAATGGCGAGAGAGGTTTTGCCGGTCTTGCGATCCCCAATGATTAATTCCCGCTGACCTCGCCCGATTGGGGTTAAGGCATCAATCACCTTGATTCCGGTCTGAAGGGGTTCACGAACATCTGAACGCTCAATGATGCCAGGCGCCTTGATCTCGATCTTGCGCATTTCAGTACTCTTGATCGCCGGTCCGCCATCAATGGGCCGTCCCAAGGCATCCACCACGCGGCCAGCAACTCCCTCCCCTACAGGAACGGAAGCGATTTTACCGGTCCGGCGAACGGTGTCCCCTTCTTTAATTTCACGGTCTTCACCAAAAATGGCAACCCCGACATTATCCGCCTCAAGGTTGAGAACCAATCCGGTAAGCCCCTCGCGGAACTCGACCAACTCCCCGGCCATTACCCCGGTCAATCCGTCAACATGGGCAATCCCGTCACCCACGCTTAACACAGTTCCAATTTCGGACACGTCTACCTTCAGATCAAACTCGGAGATTTGTTTTCTCAGAATAGACGCAATTTCTTCAGGTCTTAAATCAACAGCCATACGCCCACCTTGTCTTTATCCGGCCATCATCGTTTGCCTGATCATGCGCAATCGCGCCGCCAGGCTGAAATCATACACCGTATCCCCCACCTGCAACCGGCATCCGCCCAGCAGATCGGGATTCTTTTCCGTCTCCAAAATCAATTTCTTCCGGATGCGGTTCCCCGCATGGAGTGCAATATCCTTCACATCGTCAGACGACAACTCAAAGGCCGAAGTCAACCGCCCCCGCAAAATCCCCTGACGGAGTTCTTCCTGTTTCTGAAAATCGGAGCAAATATCATCGAGAATTCCCAACCTCCGCTTCGACTCCAGAAAACGGATAAACCGCCACCCCAGCGGATGAACCCGTGTCGCAAAAAGCGCTTCTAACGTCTTCAGCCGCCTCGCCGAGGCATACTGGTAATTCCCGATAAAACCCCGGAGATCACCCGATCCGGCTAAATCCGACTGAATCCTGGCTAAATCGCTCCGTACCGCCTCCAACGCGCCCTCCCGGGTCGCAAGATCATGCAACGCCTGGGCATAACGATGGGAGGCTCTGGAGCGCAGCTTCATAGGTGCTGAATCTCCTTGGATAAGTCATTCACCAAGGCCCGATTCCGCTCCGTATCCACATTGGCGGCCAGAATTTTCCCCGCCAGCGAAATGGCCAGCTCGGTGGTCTCTTTGCGCAAGACGATTCTTGCCTGCTCTGTGGCCGCGGCAATATCACGCCCCGCCTCCTCAACCAGCGCCTTGGTTTTCTGCTCCGCTTGTTCACGGATGATCCGGGCGGACTCCTGGGCCGCCATGCGCGCTTCAGCCACCAAACGCTGCGACTCTTTCTCGGCGGCCTGGATCATTTCCCGGTTCTTCGCCACGGCTTCTTCCGCCCCACTACGCGCGGCCTCCGCTTGGGCCAACGCATCGCGGATGGACTTCTCCCGCATGTCGAGAACCTTGAGAATGGGCTTCCATGCCACCTTGTAGAGCACCAGCGTCAACAAGGCGAAGGTGATCCATGTCAACACGACCATGGGAGGCGCCACGTTCATAACGTTCGTGGAGGCTCCATGTGCGCCGGCTGCCGGGACTTCCGTCACAGCCTGAGTTTGAACGGCTTCTTCCATGCCGGTTTACTTTCCAAGCAAACAGATGACCGCGCAGAACAACGCTGTACCTTCAACCAACGCCGCGACAATTAACATCGTCACTTGGATTTTGGCGGTCATTTCCGGCTGTCGTGCAATGGCACCGACCGCCGAGGCTCCCACCCAACCAATCCCCAAACCCGCTCCAATGGCAACCAAACCCGCTCCAACACCTGCTACTGACCCAGTTAACATACCGTTTTCCTTTCTACAAACTCAGTCTGACACCTATATACAAACCATTCGTCACGTATCCAGCACCGACCTTAATGGGCTGGATGATACCGTTCCCCGATAAATATCGCGGACAGTAATGTAAAAATATACGCCTGCAAAAACGACACAAACACTTCCAGAAGATAAATCCCCAACGCTCCCAATAACGCGGGCGCGGCATAATATCCAAACATCACAATCATGCCGATCAGGGAATAGATGACCAGATGACCCGCCAGCATGTTGGCAAACAACCGAATCGCCAGCGCCATGGCACGAATGAACATACTGATTATTTCAATCGGAACAATCATAATGAGCATCGGGCCGGGAATCCCGGGAGGAGCAAATCCCTTGAAAAATGCCACCACTCCGTTCCGGTAAATTGCCCCGAAAATCATAAAACCGAGTGTGATCGAGGCCAACGCCGCAGTCACTCCAAGGTTTGAGGTCGCCGTGTAGAAACAAGGAATCAAGCCGGCCAAATTCATGATCAGGATGAAAAAGAAAAGCGTACAGAACATCGGCGCCATTTTCCGGCCATCGTGCTCACCCAAAAAAGGAATGACCATTTCATCACGGATATATTTGGCAAAAAACTCAACCGCATTGAGCAATCCGCTGGGAACGGCTTGTTTCCTGCGACCCACTGAACCCAGCACCAAAATCAGCAGAAGGGCCACCGCGAGCATCATAACCGCATGCACGGTGAGCCCAAAGGGAAGTTCCATGTGAACATTGGGCAACCAAGCCCAAGTGGCTGAGTCCATCACATGATGCATCATGTAGGCCTGAACGGCCTCGCTTTTCGCTTGGACCAAATTCACGGCATCTACGGTATTAGTGTGAATCTCAACCATACTCAAAACTTTGTTCCTGCCTTCTTCTGAAGCGCTAAAAGCTGCATCACTTCAAAAGGCATCATTACAAAAAATGAAGCCATCCCTGCAACCAAAAAACTCCCTCTCTCATTCGGAAAACGGAGCGTCATATACACAAAGACTACTATGACAGTCAACATTCTAGTCACATTGGCCGCCACCCCCCACCCAACAAATGCCTTTTGAGAAGCCCCGATCGCCCGGCCGTAGATAACTTTGGCAAGCATACTGTTGACGGCCACTAATCCCCATCCGAAAACGGCCGCCCACCATACCGGTACAGGAATCATTAAGATTACCAAAGGAAATGCCACGACACAGGAAAGGATCTCACCCATCAACCACAGGGAATTTACAGATAGGTCTCTTATGCGTTGACGGATCAAAACACATCCCCTTCCTTCTGGTCTTTAGGCGTTGGATTGGTGGCATTACGCGCCTGTTCATTCAGCATGCGAATCACAATCCACACCTCATACGCGCCATAGGCCAGCCCCAGCACGATCCCGCACACCGTAAACAAAAGCCCCCCCTCGCCACGTTTGCTGTCGATGTAATATCCGGCGAATGAAAAAACAGCCATCCCGACAGCAAAGTTCATTCCCAACATCAAGGCGCGTCCCAACTCGTTCCGTTCCCCTGGCCCGGTGAAAATTTTCCGCATCATAATTTTATCAATCCCCTTATCAATAGGGTCGCACTGTATCAGATTCTTTGGATTGTGCCACGCCATGATATTTGATTACATCGATCCCAGACAACAAATTCCAGTCGCATGAACCAAAGCATTTAATGAATATCCTTTTTTTGGCTCCCCATCCTTTCTATCAGGAACGCGGTACCCCGATTGCCGTCAACCTGCTATTGCAAGCCCTCTCCGGGCAAGGTCATAAAGTTGACGTCCTGACTTACCACGAAGGCGCGGATGTCACCCATCCCGGAGTCACAATCCATCGCATCCGTCGGCCTCTCTTTGCTAATAACGTCCCCCCGGGCCCCTCTTTGAAGAAAATCTTATGCGATCTGGTCATGCTCCCAACCGCCCTCAAAATGGCTCGCAAGAATCAGTATGATCTTGTCCATGCGGTCGAGGAATCCGTTTATATCGCCATGCTCATCAAACGGCGGCGGGGAATTCCCTATCTCTATGACATGGATTCATCGCTTGCCCGGCAGATCGCTGAAAAATTCGGATTCCTGAAATTCATGCTTCCATTGATGGCCCGGACTGAAGGCGCCGCCATCAAAGGCGCCCTCGGGGTCGTTCCGGTATGTGATGCCCTCGCCGATATTGCCCGTGCCGACGGCGCCCGCAAGATCATTCTCCTTCGTGACATCTCGTTGTTGCAACCGGCCACCGACCATGATCGTGAGGTCGTCCGGCAACTGATTCCGGATAATCATCGGCCCTGTTTCATGTATCTCGGAAATCTTGAAACCTATCAAGGCGCCGATCTGATGCTGGAGAGTTTCGCCCGATTCATCAAGGGCGGCGGGAATGCCGATCTCATCGTCGCCGGTGGCAAAGAATCCGATATCAAGAGATACCAGGAGAAAGTCGTTGCACTGGGCATTACCCTCCAAACCCGGTTTCTAGGCCACCAACCTGTCAGCCGTATGGCCGCCTTGTTCGAAGCAGCCGACATCCTGGTTTCACCTCGCATCAAGGGCAATAATACCCCCATGAAAATATATTCATATCTTGCTTCCGGAAAAGCCATCCTTGCCACCGCGCTCCCAACCCACACCCAAGTCCTCACAAACGAAGTCGCCCTCCTGACGGCTTCCGATGTGGAATCCTTCACTGCGGGCATGGCCAAACTCGCGCATGACAAACCCCTGCGGGAACAACTCGGTCAAGCGGCCCGCCAACTCGCCCAACAATCATATTCCCGGGAATCGTTCTGCAATACCGCGCTGGAATTGTTTGATTGGGTCAAAACTGAACTTCCCCACCTTGCCTGAGACGAACCGTCATGGTGCCGGTGAAACCCCAGATCTGCCATGAAAAGACGTAAAACATCCTGCATACCTGCACCCCGCACCCAGACGACTCAAGCCAAAAGTAAGACTGCTACGGCGCTGATACGCCTGAACACGCATTCGATCCGAAATAAAGCACTCAAGGATTATCAAAAAGCCGAAAAGGATCTCGAACGACTCAAAATCCAGTTGCGGCGTTACCATGAGGAAGATCGGCCCGGCTTCCGTTCCTGGGTTCATCAACATTTCGGCAATTTACTCACGCGGCAACGCGAACTGGCCCAAGCGCTCGACGACAAAAAGAACCTCCTATTCGATATCGACACGCTTTCCTTCCGATACCGCCTTCCCAAAGCGATGGCCTACAAAAAACTCCTGTGGCGCCGATCCCATCCTGCCGAGGCGGAGGAGGAAGACCGAATTTGGGAAGAAGCCCAAGAGCGCAAGCGACAACGCGACCAACGCCGTGCCAAGCCGGAAATTTTTCCTGAGGAGTCGGATGAGGATTTCGACTCCGGATCGCCTTTTCAAAACGAAGATTTTTCAAATATTCCCGACGACGAATGGGAGGATTTCAGTGACTATTTTGAGGAGATGACGGGTATCCGCCCACCCAAGCGTGCCACGCAATCGCCCAAAGTGGATGGCAAAACCGCCAAAGATCTATACCGGACCATTGTCCGCCGGCTCCACCCGGATCATCACGGTCAGATGACGGAAGCCGTAAAATCGCTATGGCACGAGGCCCAGGCCGCCTACCGCCGCAAGGACACCAATGCCCTGTATAATATCCTGGCCCGTTGCGAGGGTGGTGAAGCCGGTCTGGGCGCCCACAGTGCCGTCAGCCTGATCCAGAACCTGACACGCCAATTGAAACACACACTGCGTACTACCAAACAGGAAATCAGGCAGGTGAAGCGCGACCCGGCCTGGGACTATAAAACCCGCATTCAAGACCCGAAATTCATCAACGGCATGCGACGCCAACTGGAAATGGAAATTGCTGATGGCGAATGGAATCTGCAAGAGGTCGAAGAACTATTGAAGCAACTCGAACGGGAAGCCAACCGCCCCACCCGCCATACCCGCCGAAACAGATACGAGCGGGATCCACTCGAAGATCTGCTGTTTTGAACTCCAAGGCGCCCAGTGCCCGCTCCAACAAGCGGATACTCATCTGGCTGATGGCCGTTTGCCTCCCGGTCAGCGGATCGGTCAACAGCATATCGGGTGTGAGGGTGGTGGCGATCTTGTCAGGCAATGCGTCGAGCCGATTGGCTTAATAATGATATCGCGCCTGAGCGATTAAAACGGCATCGCCCTCGACTTTGTAGACCAGTCGGTGTTCATCATTAATGCGTCTGGACCAGTATCCTCCCAGCGCATGCCGGAGCGGTTCGGGTTTCCCGACCCCTTCAAAAGGGGTGCGAACAATCTCCTTAATGAGGTCGTTGATCCGCTTGAGCAATTTCTTATCCGTATGTTGCCAATGGAGATAGTCTTCCCAACCCTGGCTTGAGAAAACGATCTTCATTCCGCCAAAGTCCTTTCAATCCCCTTGCCCTCCTCAAGTTCCTTGATGGAATCCAGTAGTCGCCGGGTGTTTCGTGGACTGCGGAGCAAATAGGCGGTCTCCGTGAGGGATTCGAAATCATCCAGTGCAATCATGACGACAGAATCCTCTCGCTTGCGAGTGATGATAATTGGATCGTGATCTTGACAGACCCGACGAATCGTCTCCGCCAATGTTTCCCTGGCTTCAGTATAGGTTATTGCATTCATATGGACAGGATAATGTACATATTGTCGTTTTGTCAATCTCATCATATTTGATCATCCTGAGTTACCGCAATGTGGGAGGCGCGCTCCGCGCGGCGATTCTTGTCCATCCCGGTCGCCACATTACGCCTGTCGCGGCACGGAGTGCCCCTCCCACATTGCATGAATTCCTATCCATCATCTCTTTAATCTCATACCCCAACGTGTGCCCTAACCGGACGTTGAACGAAACGTTGACCGGTCAGGCGCGGGCTCGCCCGTCGCGTGCGGCGGTCAGTTCGATTGTCCTTTCTGTTCGCGTGCTTCTACATCGTCATCGAAAATGTCTATACCGAACCACCCGAGGGTATCTTCAAGGTCAAGCAATACCCATGTGTGACTCCATTCCAACCACTTTGGACTCGGGACTCTCAACTTGGGACTCTTTTGATTGCTTGTTATCTGTCACCTTTATCCGCGTCTTCTGCGGTTCCTCTTATTCTCCCGAACTGTAACAACCTGCACCTCAGTCCTCTCCAGCACGGGGAGAGGAAGTTGAAGGACTGTTTCACTATCCCAACAACGACTGACGGAGGGTTCAGACCTCCCTAAAAGTAAACTTTATGCGTGACCCGACTGGCACGTTTTGACATGCTTCGCCGGTCTTAAAAAAGGTTATCACCATGGCTGAACGACAACTTCGCAGTGGTAATGAGGCAATTGCCTTGGGAGCCCTCCATGCAGGTTGCGCCCGCGGCACCGGATACCCCGGAACCCCCTCTACCGAAATTCTGGAAAATTTTGATATCATCGGCGGACAAGCCGAGTGGGCCCCGAATGAAAAAGTGGCCGCCGAGGTCGCCTTGGGAGTCGCCTTCGCCGGTGCCTACGCCATGGTGACCATGAAACACGTGGGCCTGAACGTGGCTTCCGACGTTCTCTTCACCGCCGCCTATAGTGGCGTCCAAGGCGCCTTGGTATTCGTGGTGGCCGACGATCCCGGACTCGCCTCCAGTCAAGATGAGCAGGACACGCGCCGTTATGGCATTGCCGCCGGGGTTCCCGTCATTGAGCCCGCTGATTCACAGGAATCCTATAACTTCATCCGACTGGCCTTTAAAATATCGGCCCGATGGAAAACCCCTGTTATCCTTCGTATGACAACACGGGTGTCCCATACTACCAGCCTTGTTCAACCTTCGGACTCGATCGAGACCCCGCCCATCATTCATTTCGTACGCGATATTCCCGGCAGAGTAATGATCCCTGGCCATGCCAGAATCAAGCACAAGGCCCTGCGAACCAAACTTGCCGAAATCCAGGAATGGAACGAAACCGAGGGCCCTAACAGCCTTTTTACCGGAATTTCCGGCGTCGGTATTGTGTCGTCCGGGGTCGCCAGCTTACATGCCCGGGAAGCCAGCCCGGAAGCCGCTTTTCTCAAACTTGGAATGACCTATCCCCTCCCCTTCAAATTGATTCTCAATTTCCTGAAGGGCAAAACCCAGCGGTTTGTCATTGAGGAAAATGATCCTTTCCTTGTTGAGCAAATCCGGGCGGCTGGGGGCGATGTGCCTTGGAACCCGGAGCCCTACCGGATGGGCGAACTGACCGTGGATCGCGTGCGCCGAATTTTCAAGGGCGACACCACTCCTGAAACGCCCCTCCCAAAAGGACGCCCTCCCCGCCTCTGCAATGCTTGCCCGCATGGCTACGTTTTCGAGATCCTGAAAAAAAATGACTGCATCGTTGCCGGTGATATCGGGTGTTATACACTGGCCGCCCTCCCTCCTCTCTCCGCCATGGACTCCCAAATCTGCATGGGAGCCAGTATCGGTGTGGGGCTGGGCCTCCGGCACGTACTACCGGAAGCGGAGGCGCGCCGGGTCGTCAGTGTTATCGGTGATAGCACCTTCATGCACAGCGGATTGACCGGTGTGGCGGAAATGGTATTCAACCCTCCGCCCACGGGCCATGTTCTCATCGTGCTGGATAATCTTACCACGGCCATGACCGGCCAGCAGGAACATCCTGCCACCGGACGACGACTGAACCATACACCCACTACACGTATTATGATTGAGGATGTGGTGAAGGCCATGGGAATCAAAAATGTCACGGTGCTGGATCCCGTGCGGCAGACCGCTGAACTTGAAGACATCCTGATCAAGGCACTGAAAACAAATGAATTAACCGTCATCATCGGACGTCAGCCCTGCCTTCTGGCCGCGGGCCGTATTCGCTCCTATGAACAGAAGGGATAAACCTTGAAAACCGATAAAACAATCAACATCCGAATAGCGGGACTGGGCGGCATGGGCATCTTGAAAAGTTCCCAGATTCTTGCAGAAGTTCTATTTCGTGCCGGCTATGACGTTAAAAAAGCCGAAGTGCATGGCATGAGCCAACGTGGCGGCTCGGTCTCCAGCGATATCCGGTTTGGCAGGGAAGTCCTCAGCCCTATGATTCCCCATGGTGAGACCGATTTTCTGCTGATTCTGGCTCCGGAAGAAATTGAGATCCACCGTCCCGCGCTGCGCCCACATGGGGTCCTGATCAATGCCCAGTCGTTTGATCAGGTGGCCCTGCCAAACCGTAAGAGCCTGAACATCGCCATGTTGGGAACCCTCAGCCGCTACCTCGATATCCCGCAGGACGCCTGGCGCAAAACGATCTCCGATATTTTTCCGGAAAAACTACGCGCCATCAACCTGAACTCATTTGAAGCCGGACGTAACCTGGTCAAATAAGGAACCTTATGAGTAATAATCCCATCCATCCCGACAGCTATGCGGATTTCCTTTGCCAGGATGAGTTACACCGCATTCAACTTCACCGCCTGCAGGAGGTTGTGCAAGCGTCCTATGAGAATGTTCCCCTGACACGAAGCCGGATGGATGCGATTGGAATTGAACCGAAACACATCAAGACTCTTGAGGATGCATCCAAGTTACCCTTTACCCAAAAAACAGATTTGAGGGACACCTATCCATACGGTTTGTTTGCCCGGCCCATGAAGGACGTCGTTCGCCTGCATGCCTCCAGCGGCACCACCGGAAAACCGATTGTGGTCGGATATACGCGGGATGATATGAAAGTCTGGTCGAGCGTGATGGCGAGGACTTTCTCAGCCGCCGGTCTTTCGGAACATGACGTGATCCAAAACGCCTTTGGCTATGGCCTGTTTACCGGTGGCCTTGGCGCCCACTATGGGGCCGAAACACTCGGCGCCACAGTGATTCCCATCTCCGGAGGCAACACTGAACGTCAAATTATGGTCATGCAGGATTTCGGGGTTACCGCTATTTGCTCAACTCCGAGTTACTTTTTGCATCTCATCGAATCCATCGAAGCCTCTGGAACAGGCTTCAAGGATCTGAAACTCAAGGCCGGCGTTTTCGGGGCCGAACCCTGGACCGATGCCATGCGGGCCCATATTGAGGAACGTGCTCATATCAAAGCCTATGACATCTATGGGCTTTCCGAAATTATCGGCCCCGGAGTCGCCTCCGAATGTTCTCAACAGACCGGTCTCCATGTATTTGAAGATCACTTTCTGATGGAAATCGTCGATCCCGAAAGCAATCAGGTCCTACCTGATGGCGAGGAGGGTGAACTGGTGCTGACCACCCTGAGTAAACAGGCGATTCCCATGATCCGCTACCGAACACACGACATCACTTCCATCATTCCGGAGCGATGTGCCTGCGGCCGTAGCATCCGCCGGATCCGCCGGATCAGCCACCGCAGCGATGACATGATCATTATCCGGGGCGTCAATGTATTCCCGTCGCAGATCGAGGCGGCACTACTTAAAGTGGAACAATCTCTCCCGCATTATCAGATTGTACTGACCCGCAAGGAAGGTCTTGATCAGATCGAAGTACAGGTGGAAATGACTGAGGCCCTGTTCCGCGACCGGGTCAGCGCCCTTGAGCAACTCCAGAAGAAAATATCCCACGCCATCGAACATGTCGTCGGCTTGCGGGCTAATGTCCGTCTCGTGGAGCCACAGACAATTGCCAGAAGCCAGGGCAAGGCCAAACGCGTCATTGATCAACGGAAGGAAGGGATGGCACCATGAAATTAAAACAAATCTCCGTATTTCTGGAAAACAAGCCCGGCCGCATGAGCCACCCCTGCAAGGCTCTTGCCGAAGCGGGGATTAATATCCTGACCCTCTGCCTCGCGGACACCGAGCAGTTCGGCATCCTGCGCCTGATTGTCAAGGACTGGAAAAAAGCCAAACACGTCCTGGAAAATGCCGGATGTATCGTCAACATCAGCGAAGTCCTCGCCATCGAGATTCCCGATCATCCCGGCGGCATGGAGAAAATCCTCGGCATTCTGGAGCCCAATGCGGTGAATATTGAGTATATGTATGCCTTTACCCTCAAGCGGGGAAACAATGCCGTCCTGATCGCCAGGATCGAGGACATCGACCGAGCGATCTCCATTCTCCGGGAGAAACAGGTCAACCTCTTGAGCGCCTCGACTTTTTACGCTCTGACATAAACCATCAGGATAACTTATAATTCAAGGAACACCTGAATACCCTTGGCTATGACCTGACCTGTGAAGAGGGTCCCGGCACACACGAGTGGGGTTATTGGGATATCAAAATTCAGCAAGTTCTGCGCTGGCTCAACCTGAACCGTTAACCCAGCAATTTATGGCGAAGTGTTCGGGCACCTTCCAGAAACGATTTAACTTCACAAAAGTCCTGCTTTTCTATGGTCGCGATAAGCCCGTCAAGTTGCTGATGATAGGCGCGTAATTCAGCAAGAATAGCCATTCTGTTTGTTTTCACAATGTCATGCCACATTTCCGGTGACCCTGCCGCCACTCGCGAAGTAGATCGGAATCCCGGCCCGCAAAATTTCGGCAAATCCGCAGGGTGGTTCCGGCCTGCCGTCGCCACCAGCAAGGCGGCCACAAGATGCGGAAGATGACTCGTGCGAGCGACCAGTTCATCATGAATATCTGGCGCTAACCTCACCACGCTGGAGCCCACACCGTTCCAGAGATTTTCGACGGTTAGAATGGCCGATTCCGGCGTTCCATCAACCGGCGTCAGGGCTGTCACGGCATGATCATAAAGTGCAGCGTTAGCCACTTCTATGCCGGTCTTCTCAGACCCCGCCATGGGATGACTGCCTACAAACACGATCTTTGTACCTTTGAACAGACCGGCCATTTCGCGCGCAAGGTCGGCCTTGGTGCTCCCCACGTCCGTCACCACGCAACCAGGCTCAAACGCAGACAGACATTCCCTGGCAAGCCCGGGGATACTACATACCGGAGTGCAAAAGACGGCGACATCGGCACCACCTAAAGCCTCCTGTGGAGTTTCAAAAACCTCATCCACGGCACCCATGGATAAGGCCAGCCGCCGGGTATCAACACGACGGGCCGAGGCGCTGACTTTCGCCAGTCCCCTACGTTTCAAGGCCAGCCCCAGCGAGCCCCCCATCAAACCGAGTCCAATTATGGCAACTTTTTTCATAACCAACAACACCCTCACCCCAGCCCTCTCCCCTCTCCGCCACGGGCGGATCCGCCTACGGCGGAAAGGGAGAGGGAGCATTAGGCTTCCTTGAGGACATTCTTAAGAACACCCATACACCGCTTATTTTCCGCCCGGGTTCCAATGGTGATCCGGATATATTCAGGAAGACCATAGGGATCCATAGGGCGGACAATCACACCAGCCCGCTGCATGGCATCGAAAATTTTCCGGCCAGGACCAACTTTGACCATAATGAAGTTGGCGGCAGAAGGGACGAATTCCAGCTTCATTTTCCTGAATGCGGTCTCAAAAAAAGCAATCCCCTCTTGAGTCATCTCCCGCGTACGTTCAACAAACTCGTCATCCTCCAGTGCCGCAATCGCTGCCACCTGAGCCATGGCCGTAGTATTGAACGGTTGGCGCACCCGCTGAAGCAGCTTGATACACTCTTCCGAGGCCACTCCATAACCAATGCGCAAGCCTGCCAGTCCATAGGTTTTTGAAAAAGTCCTGAGTACAATGGCCTTGTAACCCGCCCGGACATACTTGAGACAATCAGGCTGGCGGGAGGGAGGTAACAACTCGATATAAGCTTCATCAAAGGCCACCAGCACATGATCAGGAATCCGCTCCATAAACCGATCGAGGGCAGCCTGATTCACCATGGTTCCTGTCGGGTTGTTCGGATTGGCTACAAAAACCACCCGCGTATCCGGCGTAATCGCCGCCAGCATGGCGTCTAAATCGTGTGTAAAATCCTTCATGGGTACCTTGATGGTCCGGGCCCGGAACATATCCGCCACGAGTTTATAAACCACAAAGGCGCGATCCGCCATCACGATGGATGTCGACGCATCCAGAAATACATGCCCGATGAACTCGATTAATTCGTTACTGCCGGAGCCGGCAACAATCTGATCCGAGGATACATTCAGCTTCTTCGCCAGCGCCTGCCGGAGATAGAAGGCGCCCCCATCAGGGTAGAGGTGCATCTGGCGGGCGGCCTTTTTCATGGCGGCCACTGCTTTGGGCGATGGCCCCAAAGCATTTTCATTGGAGGCCAGCTTGATGATTTCGCTCGCATCCTGAAACCCCATCTCACGAGCCACTTCTTCAATGGGCCGCCCGGGTTCGTATACTCCTAGCCCCGCCACCCAAGGTCTCGCCAATTCATTAATAGTCATTATAAATTTCCTTTCCGACTCCAACCGTCACGCCTTGGGATAAGACCCAAGTACCGTCAACAAGGCACAATGTTTCGACAAATCCATCAATCCCTTCTTCACCTGTTTATCGTCGGCATGCCCTTCAATATCGACAAAGAAGAAATATTCCCACCGTTTACTGCGACTTGGCCGTGACTCGATTTTGGTTAAATTCAAACCAAATTTTTTAAAAGATTCCAATGCACCATAAAGGGCTCCGGCCCGGTGCTGAACCGCAAATAAAAGCGATGTTTTGTCATCGCCCGTTGGCTGATTCTGGCTGTTCCCAATCACAAGGAATCGGGTGGTATTCCCGCTTAGATCCTGAACATCGGACTCAAGGATATTAAGCCCATAGATTTCCGCCGCTAGCGAACTGGCCAAGGCCCCCGAATCCTCCTCTTTCGCCGCCAGTTCAGCCCCCCGTGCCGTACTGGCTACCGGGATCAAGTCCACTCCAGCCATTTCGCGCTGCAACCACTGCCGGCACTGCCCCAGTACCTGGGGATGGCTATAAAGTTTTTTAATCCTTTCCCGCGACACTTTTGACAAAAGATTTTGTGAAACCGGCAAATAAAGTTCCGCACAGATTTTCAACGAAGTTTCGGTCATCCGGTCAAGCGTGTAGGTCACCGCGCCTTCGGTCGAATTTTCAACAGGCACAACGCCATAGTCGGCCATTTGTTTTTCAACCGCGTCAAACACATCGCTGATGGTCTCGCAGGACAAATAGTCGACGCTGCCGCCAAACCGGCTGCGGGCAGCCTGATGCGAAAAAGTGGAAGGCGGCCCCATGTACGCCACCTTGAGGTTTTTCTCAAGAGCCAAAGCGGCCGACATGATCTCCCGATAGATCGCCCGAATCGACTTGTCGGCAAGCGGCCCTGCATTCAATTTGGCCACCCGGGACAATACCTGCTTCTCACGGGCGGGCACATAAATGCTCTTCCCGTCTTTCTTCTTCAGTTTCCCGATTTCCAAAGCATACCGCGTCCGTTCATTCAGGAGTTGGACAAGCCTCGAGTCAACGTTGTCAATTTTTTTCCGGATTGTTTCCAAGCTCATCATTCCTCCTCTTCATCTTCATCATCCTCGTCTTCATCATCCTCGTCATCGTCTTCTTCGGCTTCATCATCGCCGTCTGGGACTTCACCCGAAAGAGCCGCCCCCTCCTCGACAGGCGCTTCGACGGCAGGCGCGACGGTAGCCGCCGCCTCCTTATTGCTGACCTCCTGCTTTTGCCGCAATGCATCCATGCGGCTCAATTCGGCAATACCAGGCAGATCCTTGACTTCCTTGAGGCCAAAATGTTCAAGAAATAACGCCGTTGTTCCGTAAAGCATAGGACGTCCCGGCAACTCGCTTCTGCCGACAATTTTAATCAACTGCATTTCCATGAGCATCCGGATGACATGGTCCACCGCAACCCCACGAACCGCCTCCAGTTCAGCACGGGAAATCGGTTGTCGATAAGCAATAATCGCCAGAGTTTCCAGAGCCGGACGGGAAAGCCGGGTTGGCTTCCCGACATTCAACATGTGGCGGACCCACGGTCCCCCCATGGGATCACTCTGAAAACGGAAACCGTCCGCACTTTCGACCAAATGAACCCCTGTTTTCCCGGTCTCACATTCAATCTGAAGCTGCCTCAAACAAGCCTTAAGCTCAGCCTCCTTGACCGAGCCATAGACGCCGGCCTCTTCGCGATTAACTTCCGCTGTCTCCTGCAACACTTTCCGGATCGCCCCCACCGTTAAAGGATGGCGCGCTGCGAAAATGATCGCCCCGAGGACCTGTTTTAATTCCACCTGTATTGCCTCCATACCTGAATCCCCTTAAACTTCCGCTTCCGTCACAATCACAATCTCACCAAAATCGCCATCCTGCTGCGCCATGATCTGGCGCAACCGGATCAACTCGAGAACGGCCAGAAAGGTGCACACGATTTCATTCCGACTGGCCGCCTTTTCGAACAACGTCGAGAAACTCACCTTGCCCTGGGTCTTTACCGTCCCCAGCACAAACTCAATTTTATCCGTGACCGTAAACCGTTCGTCATGGATCTCTCCAAAATCCTCAACTTTGACTTTTTTCAGGGCATCATTGAACGCCGTGATCAAATCAAACAGACTGACATCCCCCAGCCCGATCCCCGGCCCTTCCTCAATGCCCGCTGCGGCATCGCTCCCCAGGGCAAATACGTTTTCCTGCAAGTATTCACGATGCTGCAAATGTGCGGCCGCTTCCTTGAATTTCTTGTATTCCACCAACTGCTTGACCAACTCCCAGCGGGGATCCTCTTCTTCCTCTTCCATTTCCGGGCGCTCATCCACGGGCAACAACATCCGGCTCTTGATCATCATCAGCGTGGCCGCCATGACAATAAATTCGCCGGCAATATTCAGATCCAGCAGCTTCATGAGCGAGAGATATTCCATGTACTGCTTCGTCACCCGCTCAATGGGAATATTGTAGATGTCGACTTCATCCTTCTTGATCAGATACAAAAGCAGGTCGAGCGGCCCCTCGAACACTTCGAGCGAGACCTTGTAATCATCCTGTACAACAATTTGCGTCATATGAATCCTTATTCCAAACCGACCGCCCGACGGGCCGCCGATAACGTTTTGCGGGCTTCAACCCGGGCCCGCTCAGCCCCCTCTTTGAGAACGGCCTCCACATAAGCGGGATCTTTTTGAAGCTCTTCCCGTCGCTTGCGAAAAGGTTCAAAATACCCCCACAACTTCTCAAACAGAGCTTTTTTCGCGGTGCCATAACCAAATCCGCTCACCCGGTAACGGGCCTCCAACTCCGCACGTTCCGTTTCCGTGGCAAACAGCTTATAGAGGGCGAACACGTTGCATGTCGAAGGATCCTTGGGTTGATCCAAGGGCGTACTATCCGTCACAATCCGCATGACACGCGCCTTAGTGTCTTTCTCGGCTCCAAATATCTCAATCGTATTGTTGTAGGACTTGGACATTTTCTGCCCATCCACCCCGGGGACCACGGCCACATCATCACGTATCACCGACTCGGGGATGGTAAACGTTTCGCCAAACTGCAGATTGAACTTAATGGCAATATCACGCGCCACTTCCACATGTTGCTTCTGATCGCGCCCCACCGGCACCGTAGTGGATTGCACTTCCAGGATATCCGCCGCCATCAGTACCGGATAAGAGAAAAGCGCGTGCGAAGAGGCGATCCCTTTCGCGAGTTTGTCTTTATAAGAATGACAGCGCTCCAATAAGCCCATGGGAGTCACAATCGACAAAAGCCAGGTCAGTTCCAGCACCTCGGGCACATCACTCTGCCGGAAGAATACCGTCCGGCCGGTATCAAGGCCGCAGGCCAGGAAATCCAGAGCCACATCGCGCACGTTCTGTCTCAACGCCTGGGGATCACTCACGGAGGTCAAGGCATGATAATCCGCGATAAAAAGGAATGCATCCCCTTGCTGCTGCAACGCCAGCGCCGGTTTCATCATCCCAAAATAATTTCCGATATGTAATTTACCCGATGGCTGAATCCCGGAGAGGATTCTCATTTTTTTCTTTGTTTCCATAGAAAAAGGCTTCCTTTAATTCCAGACCGTCAGACCATAGCGGATGCGCCAACATTCATAAAGCGTTTTCATTAAATGAAAGCGGCGACGGATGGCTGTGGCGGTATTCGGCCGCGTTACTTCCGGTCTCCTTGCGGAAGCGCCGGGAAAAATACAACGGATCACTAAACCCCAACGCCTCCGCAATTTCCCCCACCTTCAACCGGGTTTCCACCAACAGGCGACAGGCTTCCTCTATTTTCAACCGCATGGCATATCGAGCCGGGGGGACCCCGACCAACTCGAACCATCGTCGCCGGAAAGTGGAAACCGAAAGCCCATGCGTCCGTGCCAATGCGTGATAGTCATGGTATTTTAGAAAATGCAGTTTGATGTAATCGCGAATTTCGATAATCGCCCTCTCCTCCGGGGCCACCGACTCACGCGTTTCCCCGAGAATACTCTCGATCACCATAAATTCACACAAGCGATCAATGCGATCCGCAAAACCCGCATCCTGGCCGCTGGCATCCACTCGTTTTAATTCCTGTAGCAGCGCCCGTGTCGGTCCGGTATCCCGGATATTCCAGGCAGGAATGTCATGCCGAATCAGGCCCATTTTTTCAAGAGCGGGAACCCGGCTCTGATTGTAAATGAGGAATAATTCCTCCCATTCTGTCCACTCACCGGTCGGTCCATACTCCACCATTACCCCGGGGGCCTGGGTAATTACGCATGGTGCCTGAACAGGCCACATTCGCCCCTCGTGCCAATATTCCCCACCACCACTGAGAATAAATGAGAAATTATAGGAATTGAATCGCTGCCTCACCCATCCGGTCTTATGAGGAATATACCCGACATTATCCACCGCCAACACCGCTGGAAAGCGACGGGGAAGATGCCCAATATACATCAGACGATTGAAAATATAATCCATAACAATGATCATAATGTGCATTGTTATTGAGTCAACGCATAAGTAATTTGAACTTATTGAGTCAACGCATTTAAGCTAACTGACAAAAGGATATTCAAAAAATGAAACGAACGAAGATTGGTGTTATTGGGTGCGGTAATATCAGCGGGGCTTATTTTTCTGCTGGTAAAACCTTCAAAAATCTCGAAATCGCCGCCTGCGCGGATTTGGACTTGAATCGCGCCAAGGCCAAGGCTGAGGAATTCAAAATTCCCAAGGCCTGCACCGTTAAGGAATTGCTGGCGGATCCGGATATCGAAATTGTGGTCAACCTGACCATTCCCAAAGCGCATGCAGAAGTGGCGCTCGCGGCACTCGCGGCCGGAAAACATGTCTATGGAGAAAAACCCCTGGCCGTCACCCGTAAGGACGGACAAAAGATCATGGCAATGGCCAAAGCAAAAAGACTCCGCGTGGGTTCCGCGCCGGATACCTTCTTCGGCGGTGGCATCCAGACCTGCCGCAAACTCATTGACGATGGCTGGATCGGCACCCCTGTCGCCGCCACTGCGTTCATGATGTCACGCGGACACGAGGGCTGGCACCCGCAGCCGGAGTTCTACTACGACCTCGGCGGTGGACCGATGCTGGATATGGGCCCCTACTATCTCACAGCGCTTGTCAATCTGCTGGGTCCGATCAAACGCGTGAGCGGCTCGGCCCGCATCACATTCCCCGAGCGCATGATCACCAGCCAGCCCCAATGTGGCAAGATCATGAAGGTGAAAGCCCTGACTCACTACGCCGCCGTGCTGGATTTCGCCCAAGGCGCAATCTGCTCCATGATTATGACCTTCGACTGCAAGGGCGCCCAGTTGCCCTGCATCGAAATCTATGGAACCGATGGCACCCTGAGCGTACCCGATCCCAATGGCTTCGGCGGTACGGTCCGAATTGGTGGCAAGGGCAGGGATTGGCAGGAGATTCCGCTGACGCACGGCTATACGGATAACAGCCGCAGCATCGGTGTCGCCGACATGGCGAATGCCATTCAATCCGGGCGCCCGCATCGCGCAAGCGGCGAACTGGCGTTCCATGTGTTGGACGCCATGGAAGCCGCCGCTGACGCCTCTGCCACCGGCAAGGCCGTGACGCTCTCCAGCACCTGCAAACGTCCTGCCGCGCTTCCCATGAACCTGATGCCGGGAACCTTGGACGCGTAAGTTTAACAAAATAACGAAAGAACAAACTTAATCATGAAAAAAGCACTAATGGTTTGGGGCGGTTGGGATGGACACACTCCCAAGGCGTCGGTTGATGTTTTTGCGCCTATCCTGCAGGCAAAAGGGTTCGAAGTCACCATTTCAGACAACATGGCCTGCTATGCCGACAAAGATCTAATGGCGGCGCAAGACCTGATCGTCCCCTGCTGGACCATGGGCAAGATCGAGGGTCCTCAGTCGGGCGGACTCCTGGCAGCGGTACGGGCTGGAGCCGGGATTGCCGGGTGGCATGGCGGCATTATCGACTCGTTCCGTGAAAATACGGAATATCAATGGATGACTGGCGGACAATGGGTGTCTCACCCCGGCAATTGCATTCCCTCCTACAAGGTTGAGATTGCGGATCCGCAGCACCCCATCGTAAAGGGCTTGAAAGATTTCAACATGCCCAACACCGAACAGTATTTCATTCACGTGGATCCAAGCGTGCATGTCCTTTGCCGCACGGTTTTCACTGGTGAGTATGGTGAGCCGGACATTTACAAAGCAGGCACGGTGATGCCTTACGCCTATACCAAAACGTGGGGCAAGGGCCGGGTGTTCGTGGCCTGCTGGGGTCATACCGACAAGGATTTCGATGTCCCTGAGGCACGCGAAATCGTAGTCCGCGGTATGCTCTGGGCCGCACGATAACCAGCCAGCAATAGTTGATAATGACAGCCAGGGTTCATTACCGAATCCTGGCTGTTTGTTTATCAGGTTTTTTTTAATGTTTATTTAATGCTTTTCGCCCCCCTTTTTACTGAGCCTTTTCCAATCATGTGGTCATAATGACTACATGAAAACAAATGATATTGTTCAATTGTTGGTGTTTTTCATCCTGTTGATCGGCTTGGCTCCCGTACTCGGACGATACATGGCCGGAGTGTTTTCCGGTGAAACGACCCTGTTGTCCCGTTTGATCGCGCCTCTCGAGAGAGTGGTCTACTGTTTGGGCGGAATCCGTGCGGACGAGGAAATGTCGTGGAAACGGTTTTTCTTTGCCGTACTGATTTTCAATGTCGTGGGGCTGGTCTCGCTCTGGGGGCTGATGATGACCCAGGCCTGGCTCCCTCTTAATCCCATGAAGTTCGGGAATGTGCCATGGGATCTGGCCTTGAACACCGCGATCAGCTTCATCACCAATACCAACTGGCAGGCCTATTCGGGTGAAAATACGCTGAGCTATTTCACCCAGATGGCAGGGCTTACAGTGCACAACTTTCTGAGCGCCGCGACCGGCATTGCCGTGTTGCTGGCCCTGGCCCGCGGACTATGTCGCGCCTCCATGCAAACGCTGGGTAATTTCTGGGTGGATGTCACAAGAGGCGTCCTCTACATTCTTCTGCCCCTTTCCCTGTGCGTGGCCGTCGTCCTGGCAGGTCAGGGCGTTACCCAAACGTTGTCATCCTATGCCGAGGCTCAAACACTTGAAGGTGCCAAGCAGGTGATTCCGCTCGGACCGGTCGCTTCCCAGATTGCCATCAAGCAACTCGGCACCAATGGCGGCGGCTTTTTCGGGCAGAATAGCGCCCATCCCTTCGAAAATCCCACTCCGCTCACCAATTTCATTGAAGTCTTCGGGCTCCTGATCGTGGCCGCTTCCCTGGTGTTCACCTTTGGGCTCATGATTGGTGACCGACGCCATGCCTGGTGTATTTTCAGCGTCATGCTAATCCTGCTGGCCGGTTCATTTGCAGTGGCCTGGTGGGCGGAATCACAACCGAATCCTGTGACCGCGCACCTGTTACCCCAGATGGAGGGCAAAGAGACGCGGTTCGGAGTCATGAACAGCATGCTGTTCGCAACGGCCACTACCGGCACCTCCTGCGGCGCCGTGAACGCTATGCATGACAGTTTCATGCCGCTTGCGGGTATGATGCCGCTCTGGAACCTGATGCTCGGCTGCATCGCCTTTGGCGGGGTCGGCGCCGGACTCTACGGGATGCTGATGCATGTACTCATTACCGTGTTCATTGCCGGCCTGATGGTAGGCCGCACGCCGGAATACCTGGGTAAGAAAATCCAGGCATGGGAGGCGACCTGGGCTGCCGTAGCCATCCTCTTGCCTAACCTGTTAATCCTTCTGGGGTCTGCTGTTGCAGTTAGCCTATCAGCAGGACTGGCCGGTCTGGGTAATTCTGGGCCACATGGACTCAGTGAAATCCTCTACGCCTATTCCTCTGCCTCTGCCAACAACGGCAGCGCTTTTGCCGGACTGAGTGCCAACAGTGTGTTCTACAACCTCACGCTCGGGGCCGCCATGTTTCTTGGTCGGTTCGGGTGCATCTTTGCCGTGATGGCTATCGCGGGCAGTCTGGTCGCCAAGAAGACCGTACCCGTCTCGCCGGGCACATTCCCGACCAATGGCCTGACATTCACGCTGGTCCTGCTGGGAATCATCATGATTGTCGGGGCCTTGACGTTCTTTCCAGCACTCTGCCTGGGGCCGATAATTGAACATGGATTAATGATATCCGGACGGCTGTTCTGACAGGAGTTATCATACAATGAGCGTAAAAATTGAAATTCGATATTCTGAACTCGTACGCCAGGCCATGGTGGACTCCTGCCGGAAATTGCATCCCCGCGAAGAGATCAAGAACCCCGTTATGTTTGTCGTCTGGATCGGATCCATCCTTTCCACGGCGTTTCTGCTCCATCAGTTCTCAGGGTTCAATCTCCAACTCGCCCTCTGGCTCTGGTTCACCTGCCTGTTCGCCAACTTCGCCGAGGCCATGGCCGAAGGACGGGGCAAGGCGCACGCCGATGCATTACGTAAAATGCGAACCGCAACCATGGCCCGGCGCCTTGATAAAGGCAGGGAAAGCCCCGTGATCGCCAATGACTTGAAAATCGCTGACTTATTCGTTTGTGAGTCGGGTGACATCATTCCCGCCGACGGCGAGATTGTGGATGGCATCGCCACGGTGGATGAATCAGCCATCACGGGTGAATCTGCGCCGGTCATCCGGGAAAGCGGGGGCGACCGTAGCGCCGTCACCGGCGGAACGCGGGTCATCAGTGACCGCATCGTCGTGCGCGTCACGGCAGAACCCGGCCACTCCTTTCTGGATCGGATGATCACCATGATCGAAGGCGCACGGCGGCAGAAGACCCCGAACGAAATCGCGCTCAATATCGTGCTGATCAGCCTGACAATCCTGTTTATTGTCGTTGTCATAACCCTGCCGACCTTCGCGGCTTTCAATGAACGCGCAGCCGGCCAATCCGGGGCGGTACTCACGTCACTACCGGTCTTATTGGCCCTGATCGTCTGTCTGATCCCGACCACCATCGGTGGATTGCTCAGTGCCATCGGAATCGCCGGCATCGACCGGCTTATGCGCCGCAATGTGCTGGCTACGAGCGGGCGGGCTGTGGAAGCCGCAGGCGATGTGGATGTGCTGCTCCTCGACAAGACCGGCACCATTACCCTCGGCAACCGTATGGCGACGGAACTTATACCGGCGCCCGGTGTCAAGGCTGAGGAACTGGCTGATGCGGCTCACTTTGCCTCACTGGCCGATGAAACGCCGGAAGGTCGATCCATCGCCATCCTGGTAAAGGAACAATATGGCATGCGGGGACGGGAAGTGGCCCTGCCTCACGGTCAGTTTGTGCCCTTCACAGCGCAAACCCGGATGAGTGGAATGGATTTTCCTGCTCAGGCATCAGGAACTCCCCGCCGTATCCGGAAAGGTGCTGCGGAAGCGGTGAAGCAATTCATTGAGGCCCAGGGCGGTCTTTATCCCAAAGCCGTTGATGATGCCGTGACCGATATCGCCCGGGCTGGCGGCACCCCATTAGTCGTGGCCGATGGCAGTCGCGTTTTGGGAGTCATCCGGCTCAAGGATATTGTCAAGGGCGGCATCCGTGAACGGTTTGCCCAACTCCGGAAGATGGGTGTGCGAACGATCATGATCACGGGCGATAACCCTCTGACCGCCGCCGCCATTGCCGCCGAAGCCGGAGTGGATGATTTCATTTCCCATGCGAAACCTGAAGATAAATTGCAGCGCATTCGTGAAGAGCAATCTAATGGCCGACTGATTGCCATGATCGGAGACGGCACCAATGACGCCCCCGCTCTCGCCCAAGCCGATGTCGGTGTGTCCATGAACACCGGCACCCAGGCTGCACGGGAAGCCGGGAATATGGTGGATCTGGACAGTAATCCGACCAAGCTGATTGAAGTGGTTGAAATCGGCAAGCAACTCCTTATGACACGCGGCGCCCTGACCACCTTCAGCATCGCCAATGACGTTGCCAAGTACTTCGCCATCCTGCCTGCCATGTTCGGTTTGCTTTATGCAGCGCATCCGGGAGATCATGGCCCGCTCGATAAACTGAACCTCATGCACCTGCATTCACCGGAGAGCGCGATCCTGAGTGCCATCGTGTTCAACGCCCTGATCATTGTAGCGCTGATTCCGCTGGCGTTGCGGGGGGTGAAGTATGAGGCTATCGGGGCCGCCGCCGTGCTTCGGAAAAACATGGTGATCTATGGATTGGGCGGCATCATTATCCCGTTCGTCTGTATCAAACTGATCGATCTGTTTCTTGTCGCAATCCATTTTGTTTCTTGAAAGGAGTAACATCATGACCAAACTCATCCTACAATCTTTGAAGCTGACAATTGTGTTTACCGTGTTAACCGGTCTGGCCTATCCTCTGCTGGTCACGGGAATCGCCCAGGCCTGTTTCCGGCATCAGGCCAACGGCAGCCTTGAGGTTCGCAAGGGCCAGATCTTGGGAAGCTCGCTTCTGGCACAGAAATTCGAGTCGCAACGCTACTTCTGGCCCCGGCCTTCCGCCTCGGACTTCGGAACCGTGCCGTCCGGCGCGAGTAACCTGGGTCCCACCAGTCAGACACAACAGTCCAACGTAACGGCACGAATCGAGGCCTTCCGCAGTGCACACGCTGTACCGAAAGGCACCCCTGTTCCCTCCGACATGGTGTTTCAGTCCGGCAGCGGATTGGATCCTCATATCAGCCCGGAGTCTGCCCTGCTGCAGATTCACCGTGTCGCCAATGCCTGGCACGTATCAGACTCCACACTGGAGCCCTTGGTGAGGCGGGTTACTGAGCCGTCTCAATTCGGATTTCTAGGCGAGCCACGGGTAAATGTTTTGCTACTCAATTTGGCCCTTGAACAGTTATAGTAGATCCTAACCATGAAGGAGTCCTTCAGACCTAATCCTGACGCCCTGCTCGCCGCCATCAAACAGGAGGATGCGCGGGAACGGCGTGGACGATTGACCATTTTCCTCGGCATGTGTGCCGGCGTGGGAAAAACCTATGCCATGCTGAAAATGGCACACCAGCGCAAGGCAGAAGGCACTGATCTGGTGGTCGCGGTGGTGGAGACACATCGGCGCACCGAGACCGAAGCCCTGCTGGAAGGACTCCCGACCATACCCCTCCGGTCAGTGGAATACCGGGGCGCTGCCCTCTCTGAAATGGATCTGGACGCCCTCCTTCAGCGCCGTCCCACCTTGGCATTGGTGGATGAACTTGCCCATACAAATGCCCCCACCAGCCGTCATCCAAAACGATATCAGGATGTCCTGGAATTGCTGGATGCGGGAATTGACGTGTATTCAACCCTTAATATCCAACACATCGAAAGCCGGGTGGATCTTGTCCGCCAGATCACCGGGGTAACGATCAGGGAAACGGTGCCGGACACTGTTTTGGATCAGGCCACTGACATTCAACTGGTTGATTTGACCCCGGACTCCCTTCGCGAACGATTGGCAGAGGGCAAGGTCTATTTGGGGGCCATGGCGCAGACCGCCGCGTCCAACTTCTTCCGAGAAGAGAATCTCACAGCTTTGAGGGAACTTGCCCTGCGTGCCACCGCAGAACATGTAAACCAGGAACTCAGGGATGTCATGACAACCCGGCAGATCGCAGGCGCCTGGAAAACCAATGCCAAGCTGATGGTGGCCATCGGACCAAGCCCGTATTCCGCCGAATTAATCCGCTGGACGCGTCGTGCGGTGTCAGTCATGGGCGCTCAATGGGTTGCCGTCTATGTTGAATCTTTAATCCCCTTGTCAGAAGAAGAAACCTCCCGGCTGGCAAAAACCCTCTCCCTCGCCCGCCAACTCGGCGCCCAGGTCGTCACCACGACTGGGGATGATCTGGTAAAGACTCTGCTGCGGGTGGCACGGGAGGAGCGTGTCACACAAATCGTAATCGGAAAAACACTCAGATCACCCCTGCGTGAGTTTTTCAAGGGCGGATCGCTCGTGGAACGGTTGATCCGGGAAAGCGGCGGCCTCGATGTGTGTACTGTCCAGACCGAGCAATCCAAAGAAAGCTGCCACAGTCCCCCCAGGAAGTCATTCGACCTAAAACCTTGGTCGCACGACATCGTGCTGGGAGGCGTTGCAATCACCTTTGTCACGGCCATTTGCTGGCTGATTCGCGATGTCACAGGCTACTGGGCCATCGCCCTCGTATACCTGTTCTTGATTATCCTCCTGGCCACCCGGCTGCAACGACGTGCCATCCTGATTACCGCTGCCGCCAGTGCCCTGTTATGGGACTTCCTGTTCATTCCCCCTGCCTTCACGCTGCGTATCAACCAGGTGCATGACATTCTCATGTTTGTGATGTATTTCATTGTTGCCTTGGTTATCGGAAACCTGACCGCCCGTCTGCGCCTTCGTGAATGGGCCGAACGGAAACGTGAGCAACGTACCGCCGCTCTGTACAAACTGGCCCAAGGGGTAGTTGAAAGTACCACGCTGGAGGAAGGACTTCGTCGATCCGTCCATGAGATTCAAAATATATCCGGTACCGAATGTGCTGTATTGCTGGTGGAGCAGGATGGAAGGCTCAGCGATATCCCGCATCCCGCCGGAACCTGGACACTGACCGATAAAGAGCGGGGTGTGGCATTGTGGTCCCTGGAACACCGTGAACCGGCGGGACGCCATACCGACACCTTGCCGGAATCCGACTGCCTGCATCTTCCCCTTAAAACCGCCAACAACAAGGTTGGCGTTCTTGCCCTTCATTTCCCGGATCGGAAGACACTCCTGCTGGATGAACGCGAATTACTGGAAACCTTTGCGGACCAGATCGCCGTGATGATTGAACGGTACTGGCTCATTCAGGAGGCGGGCCGCACCCAATTAGCAGAGGAATCCGAAAAACTCTATAAAACACTCTTCGATTGTGTCTCTCATGAAATCAAAACACCGCTTGCCGTAATTCAGGCCGCCACCGGAGAACTGGGACTCATCTTCGACATGATTAAGGAAACCAAGGGCGCTCAGCCATTTCTAAAAGAAATCGAGACGGCCTCCCGTCGCTTGGGACGTATTGTGGATAACCTGATCAGCATGACCCGTATTGAATCCGGACGCTACACCTTGACTCCCGTTTGGTGTGACGTGGATGAAATCATCTCGTCCGCCCAGCAACAAGTGAGCGACTTACTAGCACTCCATCGATTGCGGATCCTGATTCCTCATGATCTTCCTTCTGTCAAAGTGGATTGCGGGTTCGTCGAGCAATCGTTGGCCAATCTTGCCGCCAATGCCGCGCTCTATACCCCGCCGGGTTCAGAAATCACGATTTCGGCGCAGGTTGATGATGCCTTTCTCGTACTCAAGGTATCAGACCAAGGCCCTGGCCTCCCTCAAGGGGGGGAAACCAGGATTTTCGAGAAATTCTACCGGGGCCCCCATGCACCGTCGGGAGGAGTTGGACTTGGCTTGTCCATTGTCCGGGGCCTGATGACCGCCCTGGGAGGAACGGCGTCCGCTGAAAACAATCCGGATCAGGGGGCCACTTTTACTCTTCGAATTCCCGTGGAAATGATGAAAATACCCGATAGTTTATGACAGAACCTGATCCCAAACCTGTGGCCCTTGTTATTGATGACGAGATTCAGATCCGCCGATTCCTGAGGCTTGCCCTTGAGAACGAAGGCTACCGGGTGTATGAGGCTGGAACCGGACAAGAAGGATTAACTGCCGTGGTCTTTCGTCGTCCTGATGTCATCATCCTTGATCTCGGATTGCCCGATCTGGAAGGGACTGAAGTGTTGAAACGGCTCCGGGAATGGAGCACAACCCCGGTTCTGGTATTATCTGTCCGTCAGGAAATTGAACAGAAAGTGATGGCACTTGATCAGGGAGCCGACGATTACCTCACAAAACCATTTCATGCCGCCGAGTTGGCTGCCCGTCTCCGCGCCATCCGGCGCCACTCCTCCACCGAATTGGCCGAATCGGCATATCAGACAGGTTCGATACAATTGGATTTTAGTGCTCGCCGCGTTACAAATAAAGGGGTAGAGGTTCATCTTACCGCCACCGAATATGCCCTGCTCCGGATCCTGGCAAAAAATCACGGTAAGGTGGTCACACACCGGCAATTACTCCGGGAAGTCTGGGGACCCCAAGCAGAACAGCAATCCCAATATTTGCGCGTATACATGAACCACCTTCGTAAAAAACTAGAAACTTCCTCCGAAGCATCGTCCAGATTCATCAAAACTGAACCCGGTATAGGATACCGACTTGAGGAGTGTTGAAGAAAAGCCTTCACTAAAAAAAGCTCCAACCCTGCCATTGTGTTGTGTATGATGTGTTCCACATCATGATTTACAGACTTATCATTCTTAACGGCGAGCGGCGCGGCGAGCATATCACGATCACTCATGATCCGATGGTTATTGGCAAGGCCGAGACCTGCGAGATCCGGCTGAAGGACCCGGAAATCGCCCTGTCACACGCCGAAATATCCCACACTCATGATGGCCTTTACATCCGGGATCTCGGATCCATGAACCGGCTGTTAGTCAATAACCGGGAAGTCCGCGAGGCCCACCCCAAACATGGGGATGTTCTGGAAGTAGGACGTACGCGCTTTCTGATCCAAGCCTTTGTGCAAGCCGAGGTTCAGGGCAATAGTGAGACAAAAGACAAGAATGAAGACAAACGATGGAGGATGGCGGGAGCAGGAGTTCTCCTGCTTGCAATCTGTATTTTCCTGTTCATTCCCCGTTGTGACCACTTTATAAAGGAACGTAAAACCCGTGCCCCGGCCCAAGTGCTCCTCCCGCCATCCACCGAATTGGAAATCAGTCAGCCCCGCCCGGTCCTTATATCAACAAACACCCAACCCTCCGGGCCAGAGACGGTAGCTTTACCTGTTCCTCTCAAAAATGAACGTGCACCTGAGCCCCCATCCCTGAAAATCGAGCCCCCGAAGGAGGCTCCTCCACCGGTAAAAGAGCGCCCTGTTGAGCCACTTGAAAAAACAGTTAAAACTCCACCCGTTGAGCAGGGGTCACCCCCTGTTCAGCAAGTCAAAACAACCGTTCCAGTCCCTGCCATACCACCCATAACCAACAGGTCCCCGATCTTGCCTGTCGGTCGTTTGGTTAAGATTGCCAGCACGGACATCAATAAGTTTCCCGAAAGTGATCAGTTCAAGGAAATGAGGCTGCTCACCATCCGCCTGACCGCCACTGAACTACTCAAGAATATCGATCCAGAAGCCATCCGTGTGGAGGTAACCTTCCTGGAGCGAAACAAACTTACGGGTCTGATCACCCCGGTCACCCCAGGAAATCCCAAGGTGTTGACTGTGACGGGAAAATGGGACTCTGCCGAACAGAAATCCGTGGCGGCCTCCTATGTGGTCCCTGCCACTCCGGAACCGATCGATCGGGGTGCCCAATATTTCGGTTTCATTATCCGTGTCTATTATTTCGGTAAACTTCAGGATGAACTCAGTCAGCCAAGGAATCTTCCACGGGGCATCGGTTCTGACGCTGTAGGCAGTGCCAGCCAACCCCTGGATCCCTAAAGGTCGGCACCCAACCCGGATACATAGATTATGCGAGAAAAAATTTCAGCATGTGTTTTGGCCTTTAATGAAGAAAAGAAAATCGGGCAGTGCCTCAATAGCCTGACCTGGTGTGATGAACTGATCGTGCTCGACAGTTTCAGCACGGATCGCACCGTGGAGATCTGTCGTCAGTACACCGACAAGGTCTATCAACGGCAATGGCTGGGTTATGTGGGCCAACGCAACACCGTGCGCGAATTCGCCCAGCATCCATGGGTCTTGTTTATGGACTCAGATGAGGAAATGTCCCCCGCCCTGCGCGACGAAATCCTGACCATCATGAACAACTCAAATGACACGGTTGTCGGGTATGAATTTCCCCGGCAGGTCTTCTATCTCGGACGCTGGATCCGTCACGGCGAATGGTATCCAGACGTCAAACTCCGCCTTTTCAAGAAGGATTACGGTCGCACGGAAGGACAGGAACCGCACGACAAAGTCGTCGTACGGGGCTCTATTAAGCGCCTTAAGCATCCCATCTGGCACTATACCTATGACGATCTTGCCGATCACATCAATACCTTGAACCGTTTCTCAACCATCACAGCGCAACAGCGATTCGTGCAAGGCCGGCGATTTCACTGGTCGGAAATGCTGATTCATCCCCTTGCCCGATTTTTTAAAGGCTATTTTCTAAAACAAGGTTTCCGGGACGGAAAACATGGGCTGACGATAGCCCTCATGGCGTCCTACGGAGCCTTCCTCAAATATGCCAAACAGTGGGAACTTACACTGAAACACACCCAATATTATCGAGAAATGCCCGCTCGTAATTCCATGAAGGACGGATTTCAATGAGACAGGGGACGGGACTGATTCTCAGCATCACCGTCACCTGGCTTAATCTCCCTACCCCGTCACCAGCCACTGAACCGTTAGCGCTTGATGCCGCCATCCAAACGGCCCTGCAACATAATGCCCAACTGGCCTATGGAAGTCTGGCGGTGGATCGTCAAAAAATGGGGGTCACCTCGGCTCGCCAGGAATTCAACCCCGAACTTTCCCCGATCGGTTCTATCAACAACACCGACGGCAAAACCGATTGGCGTTATGGGATAGAAGCAAAAAAGAAGTTTCTTTGGGGAACTGAAATCGGGCTCAGCACAGAGGTAACCCATTACCCGTCCTTCGTGGACGATGCCTGGCGCTCAGCCGTGAAAGTCGATGTCCGCCAACCCTTGTTCAGAAATTTCGGGCGACTTGTAAATGAAGAAGGCATCACCGCCGCAAGGGAACGACTCCGTGCTGAAGAACGGCGTTGGGAACAACAGAAAGCCGATATCATCCTGGACGTCGTGCGCTCATTCGAAACGATTATTCGCCTCCAGAAACTGACCGATTGCGATAAAGCCATTCTTGAACGAACGGATAAACTCCGCGAGTTGACCCGAATCAGGGAACGACAAGGTCGCGCCTCGCATGTGGATACACTGCGGATTGACCTCCTTTATGGTCAGGCCCAATCGCGCCAGGAGACCCATCGGGAGGAGCTCTTTTCCGCTTCCCGTGAACTGGCAGAACTCCTGGGCTACCCTCCCGAAAAAGAGATCGAATTAGCGGCAACACCCCTGCCTGATTTGGAGGTTTTGTCCATCGAGGCTGCCATCCAAACCGCTTTGAGCAACCGCCTTGACTACGCACAGGCCTTGGAGGATTACCGGAGTCTGCAACGACAAGTCACGCTGGCAAAACGCAAACTTGAACCGGACCTTTATGTTGTGGCTGAAAACCAGCAGTATGATCAGGCCAACCGGTTTTCGGATTCACTGGGGTTCAATCAAAACCTATGGACTATCGGACTGGCCGGTCAAATGGATCTTCTGCAACACCGCGACAAAACCGCCATCTCCACAGCCAAACTGGATGTTCACGCGGCCGGAGACGCCATTCGCATCAAACAACGCACCCTTGCCCGCGAAGTTCAGCAGGCCGTATCTGCCTACCGGCAGGTTCGGGCTGAATTCACCATCGCTGGCCGGAACTACGAAGCCGCCCAGTCCCGAGTGGAACTGGCCAGTCGCCTGTTTGAAATGGGCCGTGGCGATAATTTTGCCGTTTCCGATGCCGAAAATGCGTTTGTGGAGGCTGAATCCGCGCTCCTCTTTACCCGTGCCGGCATCTGCGTGGCAGGCTACAATCTTCTCCGCACCATGGGGACCCTGACCGACGCCCCAGCCACCCTGAAACCCAAAAACCTCTTATGAAAAATCTCCTCCTGGCTATCATCGTGACCGTTCTCACCGGAGGCTGCGGACAACAACCAGCCCCCCCCGCCGCCGCACGGAATGAAACCCTTGTCATTCGCGGCCCGCTGTCGGTATGGACCCCCTGCGACGGCACCCTTGAAGCCCGACGAGTGGAAACCATACTTTCTCGGTTCCAAGGCCGAGCCACTCTCATTGAATTGGTGCCTGAAGGCTCACAAGTGAAACGCGGCGACCTGCTGGTTCGCCTCGATGGATCTCAACTGGAAACGGATCTTGTAAAGTTGAAAAATGAATCCGCCCGGGCTGAGTCTGAATTGGATGCCCTGGAACACGCCACGATCCCCCTTGAAATGCAGGATTTCGATGTCCAGTTGAACGACCTCCATTACCAGTATAATACGGAAAAAAAGATTCTCGAGGATACCCGCGAACTGGTTGAGCGCAAATTGGTTTCACGCCGTGAAATTGAAGACCAGGAATTGAAATTGGCCAGTCTGGAAGCCAAAGCCGCCCAAATTCAGCAACATCGCAAACTGGCCGAAGCCCACCTGCACCCCGCCAAACTGACACAGGCCCGGGCCGCCGTGAATGCCGCGCGACAGCAAATGAGCCTGGCCCAGCAACAGTTCTCCAACTGTGTGATTACCGCCCCCTCGGACGGTTTGGCTGTCTATCTCCCCCTGCATGTCGGCAATGAGTATCGGACCCTCCGGGTAGGCGACACGCTCTATCCCAACCAGCCGTTCCTGTGTATCCCGGACATGCGCGAATTCATTGTTCCCTGCTTCATACCGGAATCCGATCTTGTACGGGTCCGGGCCGGTCAATCCGCACTCGTAACACCGCTGGCTTTCCCCGACCTCCATCTCGCCGCAACCGTGGAAAGCCTTGGGATCATGGCACAAACTCAACCCGGCTATCCCTCCTGGCAGAAATATTTCCGGATCGTGATCCGTATCGACCAACTTGATGAACGCCTGCGTCCGGGAATGTCAATACATGTCGAGGTATGCTCCTATACGCGTCCTGATGCAATCCTGATCCCGCGAGTCGCCGTCCAGTGGGAGCAGGGTAACGCCTCATGCCAGGTCCGCACATTCCGGGGAACGGAGCGCCATGCCATCAAACTTGGATGGAATGATGCCCGGGTCCATGAAGTCATCGAAGGCGTCGCCCCGGGCGACCGTCTGGTCGTACCATGACATCGCCGCCTCTACCCATTCTTAAAATGGAGAACCTCTCCAAGTCTTTTCCCACACCGCGTGGCCCCGCCCTGATTCTGCACTCCGTCAACACCACAATCCTCCCAGGCGAGTTTGTGGCCATCACGGGTCCCTCCGGCTCAGGAAAAACCACCTTCCTGAATCTCGCGTCTCTTCTGGATCGACCGACTTCTGGAACGCTCCATTTCGGCGGTCAGGATGTTTCCTCACTGGATGAACCGGCACTGAATACACTCCGCAAACACCGCATTGGGATGGTCTTTCAACGTTTCTGCCTGTTGAGCCACCGGACGGTACTGGAAAACATCCTCTTCCGGTTTCGCTATCTTGATATCCCGCAGGCTCAGGCCAAGCGCCTCGCCCGGCAGGCCCTGGATGAAATGCGTCTCACTGCCCATGCCGATCAACCGGTTCGCCTGCTTTCCGGCGGCGAAATGCAGCGCACCGCCATCGCCCGGGCCGTGGCGATGCCGCCTGACCTGCTCCTCGTTGACGAACCCACCGGGAATCTGGATCGGGACTCCGCCGACGGCGTGATGCAGTGTTTTCAAAACCTGAACCGGCGGGGAATCACCGTCCTGCTCGCCACCCATAATCCCGCTCTCCTGAAATATTGCAACCGGCACCTCACCTGCCATGACGGCACAGTGAATGAAACATGATACAACCCAACATAACAGGACTCCAAAACAAGCATGCGCTGGACAGCTCTTATCAATGACATTAGAGAAGGCATACGCGCCCAACCGGCCCGAACCGCGCTTTCTTTCGCCAGCCTCACCATTGGGATGGCCGCCCTCGTCTCCTTGCTGGCCATTTTGGGAGGCGTCCAGCAAAAGACCAAATCGATGATCGGTGAACTCGGGGTTAATGTCTTCGGCCTCACCCAACCACAGATGGCTCAACTTAAGCCGGGGAATCCCCGGCTATCACGCCGACATGTCGATTATCTGGCCGCCAATCTCCCGGATGCGTTTGTGACCGGGATTCGCCTTGAAGACGGGGTGTCGGCAGGACTTCCCGACGGCACCGTTATCGCGGCAGTCGACGAAACGCTTTTCAAGGTCCGCCCCTGGAAGATCGTCGAGGGCAGGTCTTTCGATTTCGCCGATATCCAGAATCAAGCCCGCTGCGCGATTGTCAGCAAGCTGTTGGCACAAACAATGAACCTGTCGGTCAACAGTGATATTCGTCTCCACAACATGACGTTTCGCGTGGTTGGACTTGCTGAAATCGAATCCGGAACATTGGAAACCAGAGACACTCCAAATACCATAACCCCCGGAAACCGCCTGCTTTTAATCCCATGGAGTGCCCCCGCTTGCTGGTCTTCTGAGCCGGTTCCCACCACCACCCGCACCGCCTCGATCTTCATCAAAGGCTCCGTTCCGGCCCAATTCGATGCCCTCATCCATCAAGCCGGAAAGCTGATGCTTCAACCTGACTACGCTGTGGAGGGACTGTCGTGGGTCACCCCGCAAACTCTGGTCCACAGCCTCATGCGCTACCAGCGACTGATCGTACTGGCGGGGGGCGCCATCGTCCTGCTTTGCCTCATCCTTGGCGGAATCACGCTGACCAGTCTTCTGTTGACCGGGGTGCAGGCACGCGTTCCCGAAATCGGGTTACGCCGGGCGTTGGGGGCCTCGCCTGCGGACATTGGCATCCTGTTCATGTGCGAGGCCCTGCTCATCACTTTGTCAGCAACCCTCGCAGGCACAGGAGCCGCATGGACGCTGCTCGCCCTAAGCCGGCCTTGGAGCCCCCTTCCCATCCACCTCGGCCCTGCCGCTATCATCATCCCACTCATGTCCGGGTTGATCCTAGGAGTCATTTTCAGTTACTGGCCTGCCCGCGACGCCGCCGGAATTTCCCCCTCCGAGGCATTGCGGAATGAATAAGCGCCTTATCCATCTTTAACCCTCTCCGTCAAGGGAGGCCCCCACCCGCTTGAGCGAACGAGCCAGCACCACCAGCAGCACCAAAGCGGCCAAAATGATGGCACCGGTCAGGAAAGCCGGATTATTGAGCCAGGTTCCCAAACCGGCCCGGGCGGGACGGTAGGCAGGATTCTCGCAGGACGGACCCAGCGTCCGCGCCGCAGGCTGCAGGCCCTGCCGGATTGGCGTCAGCACCGCGTCAAGGTCATATACCGGCGGCGCCACAATCTCGCCCCCATACAACAAGCGGTAGGCCCGGCCCGGCTCGGCCAGCAACAGCACCCGGTACACCGGCCCGAAGCCGCGCAACCGCACCCCCAACAGGGGGGGGTTGTCGCCGTTAAGGACCGTCACTCGCAACTGCCGCGCGCGCTGCTCGGGGAAATCGATTTCCAAATCCGACCGCACAAATCCCGGCAGGTCCACGTCCCGTAGCCGCGCCTCGGCAAGATCACGCCATCGCGTCACCCCGTTCTCAACAACCTGGATCTGTACCCGGGCCTTGCGACTGAAATTCCTCGAGGCGCTCACCAGCACCAACCGGTTCAAGGGTAACCGTCCGGTGTCGACAGTGACCTCGGTGGTTTTCTCGCGGGTGTTTTCAACCACCGTTGGCGCGGGCAACTCCCATTCACGCCGCGCTTCGCGCCGGGTCTCCACCACGGTTTCGTTCCGCCAGAACCCGATGCCATCCATCCGGAATGGCGTCCTCAGCAGTTCCTGTGTCCGGATCTCCGCACCCGCATCCTGACCGCCCTGCTGGCTCACCAGTTTGACAAGCGGCTGAACCCGTTCCTCCGACGCGTTGCCAATCTCCACACGGAACCGCGGCCCCGACCCCGTAGGTAGCACGACCTCCGTCCGACGCACATCGAGGTAACGGCTGTAATCACAGATGTCGGCGTTCTGGACCAGCGGTTCCCAGACCGCGCCATCCACGCTGCCAAACACCGTGACGGACCGAACGAAATCACGCAGCGGCGTGGCGACATCAAAGCCGTCGGCCCGATTCTCCGAACGGTCTAGAACAAACTCGGCCTCAATCCGGTTGCCGGGCAGTTCCTTCAGCGCCTTCGCTTTCGAGGCGACAGGGCGGTGCACAACACGCGTTTCGCTAATAAGAACCTTCTCAACCGAGGAGGGAATTTCCATTCCGCGTTCGTCGATAACCCGGACATCGACATACCGGTCGGCCGCCTCCCGGTGCAGATCGGCGTCAAGCAACGCGGCCACAGCCTCCGTGCGCACCGGCGCGGTCCCCTCCAGCACGCGTTCATATTTGAAATAGTCGATATTCACAGCACCCGGCACAAGGCCGGGCGCCAGGACGATCAGAGACAACAGCATTGGCTTCATGAGGGGTCTCCTTCGGTCGGGGATTGGAATCGCTGCCGGTACTTCAAATAGACGAGCGCGGCGCCGAGCAGCATGACGCCGAGCACGATGAAGGCCACGATCTTGTAAAGCGCGTCGAGACGCGCCAAGTCCGAGAAGAAAATCTTCAGTACGACCACCACGAAGCCTGCCAGGCCGGCATAGCGCAGCCCCTTGACGGACCGGCCGAGACCGAACAGCAGCAGCGTGAGCGCATAGGCCGCCCAAAGCAACGTGATGCCGCCTGCCCGGAGTCCCGGCACAAACCGTCCGAGCGCGGTGTTCATTTCCAACGACAAATACACGAACAGCAATACCAGCGAGGAAATGCCGACGGCAAGGCCGACGCGACGTCCCGGATCACTCCCCCTTGTCTGGAAATAGATCAAGGAGAGCAAGCCGATGCAAAGCCCGAAATCCATAAACCGGATCATCGCCAGCCCGGGAAGATAGTCCCCCCCATAACACCAGGCGTCGTGGTTCAACTGCCAGCCACCCATGTCGAAGGCGAGCAGCTTGATCACCAGCCCGATGGCGAGGAACCCCAGCGCCTGCGGGACCCAACGGGCACCATCCCGCCGCGCCACCGCCACCAGGAACAAGCCGAGCGCGAACCACGCCAGCGTCATGGCCGGAACCGAAAGGGCCGGCCAGAAAAACCCGCAGGTGCGGTACAGCTCGAAGTGGGCATAGACAAACAGGACGCCGCACGCCAGTGAGGCGATAAGGCCGCCAGCGGCGCCCTGCCAGGCATCGGAAGCCAGGTCATTCTCCGGGGCAACGGCAAGGGGCCCCGAGGCCGGGGGACATCGCAGGAATTTCCACGCGACTCCCAGCGAGGCGATCGGCACGCCGGTTGAGAGGAGCCGCTCACCGAGGATCTTCAGGTAGACGACCCATGTCGTCTCCGGCGGCAGCCACATGGAGAACTGCCGGTGCATGTCCCAGAAGGCGAGGCGCCCCACCGCCAGCAGGCACGCGGCACAACCAAGCAGGCGCAGGAACCGGCTGTCAATCTTGCCGGCCAACCACAGCATCACGACGCCCTGCAATGCCCAGCTGGTTGTGATCCACTGCCGGGACAGGGCAAGCGGGGGAGTCATGGCCGTGAACAGCGCGGCCAGCGCCAGAAAGGTGTATAGCAATCCACGATCCCGCCGTTTCCCCGCCAGGAACACCCGTGTCGCCACAATGAAGAACACCGCCAGCGCCAGGGCCGGAATGGCCGCATAGATCTCCGCATACCCGGCCGTAATCACCCGGTGGGTCAGGCCGAAGAACATCAGCGCGTTGGCGATGATGCCCAGCAACTCTAACAGGCCGGCCTTCTCGCCATGCGCAAGGTTGTGCAAGATCATCACCGCGGCATAGAGGACAAAAAAACCGATCAGAAAAGGGAGCACGTCTAAGAAGTCGGTGGCCACATACTGGGTGGCGATCGCCGTCGTCGCCAGACCGTAAGTCAGCACCAGACCGAGGTAATTCAGAAGGGGCCAGTGGCGGCGCCGCGCGATGCCAAGGATGCCGATGCCCAGCAAGAGGATGTAACCGAAAAGGCCGGGAAAATTCTTTGCGCCAGTGCTGAGCATGACGGGCGTCCCGTAACCGCCGAGGATGCCGAGTACGGCGACCAACAGCGAGTTCAGCCGCACCGCAAGCGTGCCAGCGACCAGTGTCACCAGCGCCATCAGCCCGAAGGCCCCGAGGGCACCGATCAGGTGGTAGAAATTGCAGGCGGCAAACATACTGAAGTAGAGGATCGCCAGGCCGCCGCCCATCAACCCCTGCCCCACCAGTTGGTACGGCTTCCCGATCATTCTCACGCCACCGACCAGCATCCCCACGCCAGCCAGAACACTCAACGCCACACGGGCCTGCGGCCCCAGCATACCATGCTCGATGGAATACTTGAGGAAGAACCCGACGCCAACGACCACGACAACGATACCCGCCCGCAGCAGCCAGTTCGTCGCCACGGCAAACTCCCACGACGTACCCGGCCGGCGGAATTCATCGCCGATCACAATCCAGTTCCAGATCTTCCTCATGACCTCGACCGCCTTGACCTGAAGTTCATTCGGCGCGACCGACCGGGAAACCGGTTCCGGAATGACCGGCGGCGGGGGTGGCGGCACAGGAATGGTTCTCCCCATTGGCACCGGCTTCGGCAGGGGTGGTGTGATCGTGACCGGCGCGGGTACAGGCGCGACCGGTTTCGGCCGGGCGGGCGTCGTCTCGCGGCCTGCCATCAGACTATCCAGCAAGGCGGCCTGCCGTTTCTGTTCGGCCCTCAACTTGAAGGTCATGATCATCGAGATGACCGGCGATACGATCAGGGCCAGCGCCAACGGGATGACAACCAAAACAATCGTTGATTCAATATCCATGACACTCTCCCGTTTTCATAATCTTCAACTGATAAGATATCACTAAACCACACCTACCGCAGCAACCCCAAGGCCCGCAATCTTTTGGGAAGTTCATTGTAACGGAATAACCGGTTGTATTCGATCAGACCCGACAGGGCGCGCGAGTTTACCCTCACCCCGCTTTCTTCCAGAATGGCAACGGGATTGAGCCCGCCTATGACGATTGCGCCTGCACTGCTTTCGGAAACGGGAATATCGAGCAGGGTCTGCCCGGGGTAACCAATTTGCATGAAGCCCCCGAGCCCGACAGCCTCCAGCCGCCGCGCCAGATCGGCCACCAAGTCGCGACTCTCCGAGGGAAACTCCCGAAAACCTGAGCCGATTCGGCCATTGCCCGTTGTGATCGCGCCACGGTAATTGGTCATACCGCCATGAATGAATACCTCAAGCGGGTCGAGTGTGGTGCCGTCGTAGGTAATGATTTCCACAAAGCGGACGGCTTTGCCGCCACGAAGTTCAAGTAATCCTCCAAAGCGTGAATGCACGGGAATGCCATGCTTGAGAAGCACCCCGTTGAGCGTGATCGAGCACACGGTCCCGATTCCAACCATGCCATCGGGAACGATGGTTTCACCGCACCGTTCTCCGGGCTCCAGGAGCGCCATCAGATGGCCCACCGCATAACCGTGCTCGTAGACAGCGGAAATCATGTCCGCATACCGGACGACCTGCCGAGGATCAGCAACCGTGACATTGATGATGACGGTGCCGGAACAAGATGCCAGATCAAACTGCATCAAGTAGGTCATGCGGTCAATCTTGGCGGACAGAAACCCCACTCGCTCAAAACTGCGGGACGCCTCCGCCTCCCCAATACCCGCCTCCGTAATAATCCGTCCCTTTCTCCCAACCGGGCGGGTGAACCCTTCATTGTCCATGTGCTGCAAATACAGGCGGACTGTGCGCTCGCTCAAATCATGTCCTTCGGCCAGCAACTGGCGCGCGATATCCGCGCTGCTCAATGGTCGCTCGCTGCTTCGCAAAGCCGAGAGGATCGCCATCTGCTTCTTCTGGGCTTTTTCCTTCATCAAGTCACCCTTTTCCCTGCCACCGAGCGGCGGCATAATTACCGTCCACTTATACCGATTGTTGCCGGTACGGTTGCAATGTGCCGTAATACTTACAGAAAGTTTCGCCTTATTGCCATCAATTCATTGGTGCTGCGGCAATTTTGCCGTAATACGCAATACAAATAACGCTCGGAATGTTCAGGATTTATCGCGAAACCCTTTGACATCAGCCTATAAACGAGTTCAGAGTGATACGCGTTGTCAATAACTTCGGCATTGGAATGCCGATGTAACGGCAACGGATTGCCGTAAAAATCTAAAGAAAGAGGCACGAACAATGGAATGGCGCAAAGTCAATGACGTTTTGGGAACTGTAAATCGTGGTGATGCATGCGAAAGCGGATTGTGTAGTCTGTGCATGGCTTCCTGCAAAGGGAAGTGCGAGACATGGCTATCCTCGCTGGTGGGACGGAAACTCCTTTATCCACGCGCCTTTGGGGAAGTAACGGCTGGATCAGGCCACGTGACGAGCGAGGGTGTGGGGTATCACGCCCTGAGGATCCAGGGGTATGCATACGGAGCGCATGGGGTCCGCGCCGGGCTCAGCACGAAGCCGGATGACTGCCTGTTCACCAATGTGGATATTTCGACCTCATTCGGCGCCAAGGTCAACACGCCGTGCGGGGTGCCCATCATGACCGGGGCATTGGGCTCCACGTTCGTCGCCGCCAAGTACTGGAACTCATTCGCCGTTGGCGCGGCTCTGGTGGGAATGCCGATTGTCATTGGCGAGAACGTCGTCGGCGTGGATCTGAAGTCTGAAATGAAAAACGGCAAAATCGTCGCGGCTCCGGAACTTGAGCGGCGCATCGACATGTTTCTGCGGTACTTCCGGGGAAAAGGCGCCATCATCGTCCAGATGAATGTTGAGGACACGCGTAACGGCGTGGCGGAGTATGTCATCGATAAATACGGCGACAAGGTCATCATCGAACTCAAGTGGGGACAGGGAGCCAAGGATATTGGCGGTGAAATCCAGGTCAACTCGCTGGAATACGCCCAGTTCCTGAAATCCCGCGGTTATCTGGTGGATCCCGATCCCACCGAAAAATCGGTACAGACCGCCTTCAAGGCCCGCGCCATCACATCGTTTGCCCGGCACAGTCGGCTCGGCGGAACGGATGCGTCGACCCCGGACGATGTTCGCTCCGGATTCATGCAGGAAGTCGAACGCCTGCGCAAGCTCGGTTACAAACGCATTTCGCTCAAAACCGGTTCCTATGGAATGGAAGCGCTGGCCATGGCAATCCGGTACGCAGCGGATGCCAAACTGGATCTCCTAACGGTGGACGGTTCGGGAGGCGGAACAGGAATGAGCCCGTGGAATATGATGGAGCACTGGGGCGTTCCGTCGCTGCCGCTTCATGCCAAGACCCACGAGTACTGCACCGCCTTGCAGCAGAGGGGCATCCGGCCACCGGATATCTCGCTGGCGGGTGGTTTTGCGCGGGAAGATCACATCTTCAAGGCCCTGGCCTTGTGCGCTCCATTCACGAAACTGGTTTGCATGGGCCGGGCGCCGATGATCCCCGGTTTTCTCGGCAGCAACATCGAGGGTGTGTTCAAGCCGGATTCAAAGGCCGAAATCAACGGCCACTGGGCTGAACTTCCTCCGGCAGTATCTGCGATTGGCAAGTATCCTGAGGAGATATTCTCCGGTTGGGAAGCAGTCAAGAATATTGTCGGCGCGGACGAAATGGAAAAGATTCCGTTCGGGGCGGTGGCAATGTACGGATATGTTGACAAGCTTTCTTGCGGATTGCAGCAGTTCATGGCAGGAGCCCGCCGCTTCCGCCTTGCAGAGGTCTGCCGCGACGATCTGATGTCAGCAAACCGGGAGACCCAAAACGTGACGGGCCTTCCCTACATGACCGAGGCGTTGAATGACAAAGCTCTGGCGATTTTGAAAAAATAGACGCCCCGTAGTCATAATAGCACCAAGGGCCGGGACTCTACCCGGCCCTTGGTTTGTTGAGGAACGTACGGGACCACATCATCACGCGCGCGTGACCCCTTGTCGTTCTTGTTTGCAGGATAACCTAACAAGGAGGTGTGCGGCGGACGATAGCGGATGGTCTTTTCATCCAGAAGCGTACAACTGGATGAGTCCAGATAGAGATGTCATGGGTTCGTCACCATTCCTGTAAATAAAGGTATGCCTAGCCGCAAACAGACTGAGTGGAAAGACCTTAGGCCACCTTGATCAGGCAGTAGTTCTTCTTCCCGGCGCGCAGAACCATGATGCGCCCCTCGATCAGCATGTCAGCGCCAATCCGCATCGCGGCATCGGTCATGCGAATGTTGTTCACGTAGAAACCGCCCTCAGTCACCAACCGGCGGGCCTCGCCCTTGCTTTTGCACAAACCTGCGGCAACGGCCACATCCAGCAGACCGGCTTCCTTGATGGAGGCCAGAGGCAGTTCATGTGACGACACATTAGCAAACACCTTAATCAGGTCATCCGCCTTTAGCCCTTCCATCGAACCCCCAAACAACACCTCGCTGGCACGTTGTGCAATGGCCAGACCCTCCACCCCATGTACAGTCCGGGTCATCTCTTCCGCCAAGGTGCGTTGAGCCAGGCGTTTTTCCGGGGCCAAAGTCATTTCACGGGCTATCGCCTCAATCTGATCAAGAGGAAGGAACGTGAAAATTTTCAGGAAACGGATGACATCCGCATCTTCCGTCCGGATGAAGAACTGATAGAAGTCATAGTAGGACGTCCGGTTGTGATCCAGATAGATGGCATTCCCGGCTGATTTGCCGAATTTCTGACCACTGCTGTCACAAATAAGAGGGAATGTCATTCCATAGGCTTCCCCCCCGCGCAGTTTGCGGATCAAATCGGTTCCTGCCGTGATGTTCCCCCACTGATCCGATCCGCCGATCTGGATTCGGCACTGCTCCGTGTCCCAAAGATGCAAAAAATCATAGGCCTGAATGAGTTGGTAGCTGAACTCACAATAGCTCATCCCCGCTTCACTCTCCATGCGGGCGCGAACGCTTTCCTTGCCCAACATAGCACCCATTCGGAAATGCTTCCCGACATCACGCAGGAAATCAATGTAGGAAAATTTCTGCAACCAATCATTGTTGTTAACGATCTTGGCTGGCGCTGTCTTGCTGTCAAAATCCAGGAAGCGGGATAAATTTTCACGAACTCCGGCCAGATTCTGCTGCACTTCGTCCGGGGTCAGGAGTTTACGTTCCGCCGCTTTTCCGGACGGGTCGCCAATCATACCTGTCGCCCCCCCGGCAAGGGCGATAACCTTATGCCCGGCACGCTGGAAATGGGCCAAGCCCATGATGGTGACAAAATTACCAACCTGCAAACTGCTGGACGTTGGATCAAAGCCGGCATACACAGCGGTGGACGACTCCACCAGTTTCATGATGTCCGGACTGGTGACCGCATCAAACAGTCCCCGCCCCTTCAAAACCTCAATGGCATTGGTCATGCTTTTACTCCATCTAAAAAAACGAGGCGCCCCGTTGGTGGTCCGGCGCGCCTCGTCACTTTACAACTTAAGACAGGTCTTTTACTTGTCTCTGCCGCCGGATTTTTCACCCGGACGCCATTCCTCGTCCCTGGCGCCGAAAGCGGCGTCAAAGGCACCGGCAAGATCAACCAGATCCTCACCCGGGCGAAGCCCTTCGAGCATCTCGTCTTTCACGACAAATTCGTCATCCGGCACGCTCGCCGCCTTGATGCTCAGGCCGATCTTGCGATCCACCTGGTCAATACGAACGATACGGGCTTCCACTTCCTGGCCGACCTTGAGGACGTCCTTCACCTTCTCAACACGATCATCGCTGATCTGGGAGATATGAACGAGCCCGTCAATGCCTTCCTCGATCTCCACGAAAGCTCCGAAGGAAGCCAGCTTGGTGACCTTGCCCTTGACCATCTGGCCAATTTTCATGCGGGAGGCAATCGTGGACCACGGATCTTCCTGAGCCTGCTTGAGGCCGAGGCTGATGCGTTGATTGTCAGGATCGACTTCCAGAACCACGGCCGCCACTTCCTCACCCTTCTTCAATACTTCGGAAGGATGATTGATCTTGCGGGTCCAAGACATATCCGACACGTGCACCATGCCATCAATGCCCTCTTCCAGCTCCACGAAGGCGCCATATGAAGTCAGATTGCGCACCTTGCCGCTGACGCGGGCGCCGAGCGGGTAACGCATGCGGACGCCATCCCAGGGATTCTCCTCGGTCTGACGGATACCCAGCGCGATCTTCTGCTCTTCCCGATTGACGTTGAGCACCACCACATCCACATCCTGTCCGACGGTAAGCACATCGGAAGCCCGAGCCACACGCTTGGTCCAGGAAATTTCGGAAACGTGGACCAAACCCTCGACACCCTGTTCGATTTCGACGAACGCGCCATAAGGAACCAGGTTGACCACTTTGCCGCGCAGGCGGCTGCCCACGGGATATTTCGCCTGGATGTTTTCCCAGGGATTGCTGCTCCGCTGCTTCAGGCCAAGCGAAACGCGTTCCTTCTCCAAATTGACATCCAGAATGACGACTTCGAGTTCGTCGCCCACTTTAACCAATTCAGTTGGATGATTGATGCGGCCCCAGCTCATATCGGTGATATGCAGCAGTCCGTCCATTCCATCCAGGTCCACGAATACACCGAAATCGGTGATGTTCTTGACCAGCCCCTTACGAACCTGACCGACCTTGATCTCGGTCAACAATTCACGTTTGCGGTCGCGGCGACGGTCTTCCATCAGTTCGCGGCGCGACAACACGATGTTGCGGCGGTCGTCGTTGATCTTGATAATCTTGAATTCAAGGGTTTTGCCAACAAGGGCATCCGGATCATGAACCGGGGTAACGTCCACTTGTGAGCCAGGCAGGAAGGATTCCACACCCCCCACATCCACAATAAATCCGCCCTTAACGCGGCTACGGACATCGCCATTGACGATGCTGCCTTCCTTGTAGGTATCCAGGACCTGATTCCAGTGTTCCTGTTGTTCGGCTCTGCTCTTGCTGAGCATGACCAGACCTTCATCATCTTCAATGCCCTCGAGCAGGACATTAAACACATCACCGGGTTTGACCGCAGCAATGTCGGGAAATTCACTGGCGTGAATCATACCCTCTGATTTGTACCCGATGTCCACGAGGACTCCATCCCCGCGGACTTCCAGGACTTTGCCGGGAATAATCGATCCTTCGGTGAATGTTTTCAGGGTTTCTTCGTACATCTGAGACATCTGTGCCCGGGCGGCGTCTTCGACAACCACCGGCGCAGTGCTCTTCTTGTGCTTTTTAGCCATATCTTACTTTTCGTTGTTATTAACTCAGTTACACGGGCCAGCGGAACCGGAGACACCCCCGAAAAACTCCACTACCCACCGACTAAGAACTGCGGATAATCCTCAATAACCCCTTGCGGCGCAAGCATAAAAAGGGCGCATCTCCGTTTTAGAACATTCAGGGATGCGCCCGGTTGAAATGGATTACGTTTGGGGGCGACTCTACTTGGCGGGCATTTTTGGCGTTGCCGGAGCGGCGTCAGCCTTGATCTCCGCAGCCTCAATGTCGAGAATCAACTCCACCTCGGAACCGAGCATGGGGAGCCCGTTCGTGAGAGAGCCTTTGTAGGCAACCCCGAAGTCAAACCGGTCAAGGGTCGTCGTCGCATGAAACCCTGCGCGATCTCCACCTTTAGGGTCCATGCCCACCCCACTCCCGAGGAATTGCCCCTGAAAGGTCACTTCTTTCGAAATGCCACGAATGGTCATCTTGCCTGTAACAGAGCCGGTATCTTTCTTATCCCCCGGCGTCGTCTTGGTGCTTTCAAACGTGGCAACAGCAAAATGGTCGGTATCAAAGAAATCAGGGGAACGTAGATGTTTTTCCCGCATGGCATTAAATGTATCGATGCTGGTTACATCCACCTTTGCGGATACTTTCATGGAGGCCGGATCCGCCGGATCGCCCGAGATGGTCCCCTCAAACTTGTCGAACCGCCCGACAAATGTCGAATAGAGATGCCGGATCCGGAACTGCACACTCGAATGAACCGGATCGATCTGGAAAACCCGATCAGCCGCCAACCCGTCAGTCCCCATCAACGCCCCTGAAACCAACAATGCAAAAACCATCTTTTTCATAATTGTTTTCTCCTTAATAAAAGGGATTATGCGCCGATTTTCGCGAAGGTCCATCAAAATATTGAGCCCGGAATCCTCGTTGGGAAACCGCATATATTCCGGCCATTCACCCCATCAACTGTTTCAGCGCCTGCGCCAATTTTCGACGGGAAGGTTGAGCCTGCTCATAGATCTCGTCTGCTCGGTAAAATTCCAAGATGTCAATGTTGACGATATCGGGAGTGATGTAGATATCGGGCGGGGTCTGCTTCAATTTCTCCGTGATAATCGACTTCTGCATAATGTCAAAAGAGCCTAAAACGACTCGAAACAAACTGGGAATTTTGTGGCGAGGCTGCCGAATCTCTCCCATGACATTGACCGCCACCACAACATCGCAATCCGACAGGAGATCAAATGGCACAGGATTAACGCTTCCCCCATCAATTAAAACCCGGCCTTCCCAGCGTACAGGGGTAAACAATCCCGGGATAGCCATACTGGCTTTAACGGCATCCATAAGATCCCCGGAAGCGATGACCACCTGTTCGGAAGACTGAAAATCAGTTGTAACCACCTGAAGCGGGATCTCAAGATCCTCAAACCGGCTGACTCGCATGGCCTCGTAAAGGAAATCCATAAACTTGTCGCCCTTTAACAGGCCGCCATGGCCCAACTCCAGATCCAGAAATCTGAGCCATTTAAAGGAGTCTTTTCTCCGCAAAGCCTTCCGGATGGATTCTCCCTTGGACCTCAGCATGGCCTGTACGCCTGTCCTGATTTCGGTGCCTGATATCCCCGAGGCATAAAGCGCCCCTATCACGGCCCCAATACTGGTTCCGGCGATACAGTGAGGCCGGAGTCCCAACTCATCAAAGACCTCCAGCATGGGGATATGGGCCAAACCCCGCGCCCCTCCCCCCCCAAGCGCCAATCCGATTTTTTTCATGATCCGATCAGTTCTTGTTTCAGCGTTTCATAGCGCCGGGTATAGCGGGATCCCATCTGGGACTCACGGTGATCGAAACCAAAAGCACGACGTTTAACAGCCAATACCGGCGGCGCTTGAATGCGTTTGGCGACCCCCAGTCCCTGATATTGATTCCACCACCGCTCCAAATCCGCGATGAAATCGGCGGCCGTGGGAAACAAATTGCTGACTTTTCCCGGGTAGCCAAGGCGTGATTCCAGCGTACCTTCTTTGTACCATTCCAGGATCTCTTCAGGAGTAACCCGATTCCACTCTTCCACCCACGCCCGGAATAGTCGGTCATGATAAGGATAGATCAAGGGGTCCCCCTTCCCCTCATCAACCGCCTGAGCGAGACTCAACTCGGCAGAGGGAATGACGGTAAAGCTCCCCTCCGGAATGATTACGCGCCGATAGACATTTTGATTCAGATGGCGGCCCAAGGCATAGACTTCCCCCTTCCAGAGGTCAGCAATATTGGCGAGATACCCGCCCAGATCGCCATAAAGCGTGGTATAGCCGACGGTCATCTCCGACTTGTTGGCGTTGCAGGTAAACACCCCTCCAAAAGCCGAAGCCACGGCGGCAAGCACCCGGCCGGACCGATCACGTGCCTGAACATTTTCCATCAAAAATTCGTTCAGCGCCAATTTCCGTTTGACGCCAGGCCATTGGGCGTCCACTTCACCCAATTGCTTCCGGGTGAGTTGAGCACTCTCCTCGATCGGAATTTCCATGTAGCCACATCCCAGATTCCCAGCCAACTCCCGCGCGAGAGAAATGGTTGTATTGGAATTAAAGCGGCTCGGCATATTGACCAGCAGCAATTGTTCCGGCGGCAGAATCGTTCCATAAATGGCGGCGACCACGGCAGAATCGATCCCGCCCGAGGCCCCCACGACCACCCGCTGCACCCCGCAGGTCTTCATGAAACGAGCCGTCCCGTACCGGATCGCCTCAAACAGCATCGCCACATCATCTTCACGGGGAACGATCAGGGTTCCAAAGGCCTTTTCCCCGCCAGTCGGCAGGGAGAAATCAAATACCCCTTCTTCGAAAGGGGCCAACGGCTCAACACTGTTCCCCTGCCCGTCATAGATGCAGGAGGCACCGTCAAACGTGAAGACCGTCTTGCCGTTATTTTGAAGCCCGGTGGTGTTTACATATATCAGCGGGCGATGAATTCTGGCCGCCGCCGCCGCAAACACCCTGTTCCGTTTATTGTTCTTATTAAAGGTGAATGGAGAACAACTTGCATTGACCACGAAATCCACCCCCTGCTCAGAAAGAATTTGAAGGGGTGAGACAAAATAATCACTGTCCCACGCATCCTCACAAAGCACCGCTCCCATGCGTCCGCAAGCCGTTTCAACCGGAGTAATCAATTCGCTTAACGGACGGCCCAACTCGCCGGCCAGTTTTCGGGTATCGTGAAAGTACCGGCTATCATCAAACTCCCGGTAGTTCGGCATCAAGGTCTTGACGACAAAAGGGTACGGCCCCCCGCTGGGTCCAAGGAAAGCGCCGGACTCCGCCACAAACAAGGCGTTATATTTACGGGTACGGCCGTCCTCATTTTTTAAACGCCAGTCCAAACCGACATTGCCAAAAACCACCGTCAGACCGACAGCGGCCGCGCGAATCTCATCCCCGCAGGCCTCGCATTCACGCAGAAACGCGATGCGTTCCCATTCATCGCCAAGCAAATATCCTGGAATTGCCATTTCGGGAAAAATCAGAAGCTGAAGGCCCGCCCGCTTCGCCTCGGCAATCCGGGCCAGCATTGTTGTCGTATTCTCCCTGGGCCGCCCGGGGAGAACCTCCATCTGAACCAATCTGACTTTAACGTTTTGCATAGCCAATCCAGCCAAAAGACAATGGTGTGAAAGTTGTCATCTATTTATCTACCGTAACTTATCACCGGTGTCACGATTTGTTCCTATGGACAGATGCCATAACTTCGGCATAATCCCCGCCTTCATGAGTCCAAATGAACAGCCCCATGCAAGTGCCAGGCCGATAACAGACCCCTCTTACGAGATCCGGGTCCACCGAACTTTAACCCTTTCCATCGTTGAGGGATGCGCCTGGGCCGTGATGTGGGGATTCGGGGAATCATTCGTGGGCCCCTTCGCGGTGTTTCTGAAAGCGGATGATTTCCTCATGTCGCTGTTGTGCACCTTGCCCATCATCCTTGGCTCCATTGCCCAACTTATCGGGGCCAGGGTGATTGAACACCTTGGCCGGCGCAGTCCCTTATGCGCCATCACGACCGCCATCCAGTCAATCGGTTATCTTCCGTTGTTCTGGCTCCCCTTCCTTTTTCCCGAGCACGGGGCACCCATCGCTGTCGGACTTGCCACGCTTATGATCATCTCCTGCCATTTGGGTACCCCTGGATTCAACAGCATGATGGGTGACCTCGTACCCGAGGCCGAACGCGGAAACTATTTTGGAAAACGATCGGCTATGAACATGCTGGTGATGCTGATTTCCATGATGACCGCGGGACGGATCGCCACTTTCTTCGAACACCGGCACCAGGTCTGGCTGGGCTTTGGCCTCATTTTTTCTGTTGCCATGATCGCCCGCGCCATCAGTACCTATCTCATGACCCGTTACTACGAGCCCCCCTTCCATCCATCCTCTGGCACCTCGACCTCTTTTGTGGAGTTCTTGCGACAATTGCCGAGCACGAATTTCGGGCGCTTCACGCTTGGCATGACCCTCATGACCTGTGCCGCCACCATCTCGGCCCCCTTCTTTACCCAGTACATGATCCGGGATCTTCACTGGACCAAGGATCAGTTCGCACTCAACACCGCCGCCCTGCTGCTATCCCAATTCATATTCATCCGCTGGTGGGGCCGTATCTGTGACAAGCATGGTAACCGGGCCACCATTCTTGCCACCAGTCTGATCCTTCCGATCCTCCCGCTGATCTGGGTTTTTACCAAGGACTACCATCTCCTTCTGGCCACCCAAGTGTTGTCCGGGATGGCTTGGTCCGGCTTTAACCTGGCCAGTTCCAATTTCATCTACGACTCCATCCCGGCGGATCGACGGCACCGGATATTCGGCTATTATAATGTCGTCAATGGGATGTTCACGCTAGTGGGGGGAAGCGTCATCGGGGCTTGGTGCGCCCTGAACATGCCATCGTCCTACTCTTTCAGCGGCCTTCACATCGTATTCCTGTCATCCCTGCCCGCTGTATTCATCGTCTCCGGACTGCTCCGTGCCCTGGTGGTAATCCTGCTGCTCCCTCAATTCAAGGAAGTCCGCAAAACCGAACCCATCACATCCCGCCAGATCTTGTGGCGCATCTCCACCGGGGAACCCATTTTCAACCGGATCACAGAAATCATGGATACCCTGCCCAACCCGTTCCGCTCGAATGGGAAGTAGCGCCTGGACGATCATTGCCCATGGGCGGATAAACATTACCTGGTCAGACGCATCTAAATTCCGCGCCGATACGAGGAATTTCCGACAGAATGAACAAAATATGCAAAATTGATTAGGATGGAGTCCGATTCTTCTCTCAACATTCTGAACCCCGACACCAGCGCGGTTATGAATTCATAACAACCACTAACTGCAATGCTGACCCCATTTTTGATCAATAAGCTGCGTGTTTCGCAACACGTCAAGCCTCTGAGGCCAGGATAGATAGTCTGTCACTCAACACTCCGTCTATCACGGTATCGCCACCCCAGGTTGTGTTGCCAAAAACAGCCCCTGTTCCGGCTCCCCAGACGCCATTGCCAGTCATCGTTCCAAACAGCCAAGTCCCGGCAAATTTGCCATCTGAAACGTTTCAGATGACAGAATCGGCAATTCCAGACATTCCCGAGCCAGCTATTCCCACCCCTGAGCCGACGCCGGAACTCGAGCCAACGCCAACCCCGATAGAAGCTTCCCCACTCGACACTCCGAACTCCCCATTTCCCCGTCCCCGGCCTCCGCTTCCTCATAATTCATCCAGCGGGCTTTCGGCCGTGGAGTCCATGCCGCGAATGACATGCGTGTAAATCTTATGTGCTGCTGCACATAAGATTTATTATGTTCAGTGGCCAGATTGCGTTGTTTGATATATTGCACAAACGATTCCAGATCAAATGTTTGCATAAACCCTCCTTGACGTATAATCCCTTTTTCGGACGTTATACGTCGCGACGTATAATGCCTGTATTACCTAGTATAACGTCACAACTAGCCTGTTTATTGCAATTAAAGTTCCGGATTTTGGATGTTGACGTATATGGCCTGCCAGGCGGCAATATACGTCAAGTTCGTCCTAAGAGGAGTTGGGTCCGCCTATGCCGGTAGGCACCGGCGGGCCAAGGAGGACTGAGGTGAGGGGGGATTCGTTATTCGTTTAATCCCTGATGTTTACGGGAAATGCTTGACCTGTTAGGAGGTGCTACCTACCATCCCATTTAGTCGGGCAGGTGCCCGATACGCGAATGACCGTCGGGTGTAGTTCCGAAACAATATTCCGGAAATCCCGTCGCGACGCAGAATATATGTTCGGGGAATGGAATGAAAATGAAAAAAGCCAAAAGACGACAATTCGATGAAGATGTCGAACCTCTGTCTTTGGAAGAAAAGCGTGAGCTCAAGCGGCGGATGGATGATTTGGACGATCCCGTGCGCTATGTTGTTTTTTCCGATATCGGGGGAAGCGGGCGATGGCGTCTTTGGCTCGACGTGTCTAGCGACGGTTATGGAATGTCAATTGACCAAGCCACGTTATTTAAGCGTGAACATGTCGCTAGATCAGTAGCCAGAGCCTACTCGGAGCGCAAACATAATGTCCTTCTAATAGCCAAAATCAGTGTGAAGAATGGGAAGAGACAAGTCTTGAAATACGAAAAGCCGAACCCCCGAACAACGGCGCCCACCATACGCCGCTGACGCGTCGCTGGTGGCGCCGAACGTTGGGGTAAAGGAGAAAGATGAAAACAATCGCAACTCTTCTTTTCGCGCTGGCTACAGCGGCGGCGAGCGCAGCGCCGAAGATCGAAGTCATGCCAGAGTTGGCTGGGCAGGTCAATGCCCAGACAACGAACAACGCGATCCCGTGGTATGACCCAGGTAAATACGACGCGATGGTAACGGCCAAGTTGGACAACCTGCTCCCCTTAGTCCGAACTAGACAGGGTGACTCTGACTATACCCTCTATCGAGTTCGGTTTTATAACGTGAAAGTTGTTGAGGGAGAGTTAGACGCAAAGGAGTTGACGTTTTATCTTGAGAGACCATTCCCGACACCCGAATCTGGAATCATGCTGAAGGAACTTTGGCCTTTCCAGAAGGGATGTGTTCGCGTCTTCAAAGTGAAGAGAACGGATAGTAAGCTGCAGATAGTATCAATGGAAATGGAACCCCAACCACCGACTGGTGGCGACGGGAAACCCGCGCCACAGCCGTAACGTTGGGTGAATGGTATATATGAAGAGATTGTCAGATAGATTCTTGTTGATCATGTGGCCAGCAGTTGTCGCTGTACTCCACCTTGGAGTTTTATTGGGCTCGGCTTGGTTGTATCCAAGTCATAACGAACCAGGCATCTCATTAGCATTACCGTTTTGGTTTATTCTGTTGTGGCCCTGGTTCCTTGGAATGTGGGCATTTGGAAAGATTGGTGCTGTTATCGGGATTATTCTTGGATTCTTGTGGTTGCCAGGAATCGCATACTGGATTACACGTATAACCTTGAAGAAACCGGAAAATCTTGCACCCAACACGCCATTTGACGCGACTCCTTGCGAGCCGTACGGAGAACCGCAACGTTGTGCAATTGAAATTATGATTTGATCATGTATCCCATTTGTGATACATTCTAGCTAAAGACATGGAGATGTGTATATGAGCAAGAGTGCGATGTTAAGAGCAAGACTTGAGCCGGAATTGAAGCATGACGCCGAGGCGATATTTACCCGTCTCGGGCTGAATTCGACTCAGGCGATCACGATATTTTATAGGCAGGTCGAGCTGCATCAAGGGCTTCCCTTTAATGTCACCGTCCCGTCAGCTACCACCGCACGGACATTCGACGCCACCGACGAGGGGCGCGATCTTGTCGTCTGCAAAGATGCATCCGATATGTTCAAGAAACTGGGAATTTGATGTATACCCCGGTTTACACAAAGCAGTTTGAGAAAGATCTCAAGCTCTGCAAGCGTCGCGGAAAAAATCTGGAGAAATTCAAGATCCTCGCCTTCACTCTGATTTCCGGAAAAACTCCGGATCCTATTCATCGTGATCACAAACTTCTCGGTAATTATCAGGGGCGTCGTGATTGTCATATCGAATCAGACTGGCTCCTTATTTACAAAATCGATAATACGTTTATCATTTTCGAGCGAATGGGAACCCATTTGGACTTATTTAAGAAATGAAGTCACACAACCAGGCCTCGCACGCGACGGCGAGTACGCCGCGCATGAAGGCCACCGTTGGCTGATAAAACGTCCAGGGACAGGCTAATAAAACGTCTAATAATCCGGATGCTGGAGTCGTAACTTCATGAGCTCAAAAGATAGGTTTGGGGTTGTCGTGTGGACAGTGCACTATTAGTATGTCCTTAGATTTATGCTGAGAAAACAAGCGAAATAGTGATATAACCCTTGCAAACATTGGTTATAGTGTTAATTTGAAGTCCCTGAGTCCTGCATAAATTTATATGGAGAACTTTTGAAACGTGTTATGGGGCTGATGTTGTGATATAATCTGATAAAAGGCTAAACCCGAATGATGGATTCACGAGAGTTAATGCGTTGTGCAAAAGAGGCTTTGCTGTCAAAAAAGGCGGCGGATATTACGGTTTTCGATGTGCATAACACGTCGCCTGTTACTGACTACTACATGATTGCGTCAGGTTCGACGGCGGCTCAACTTAAGGCAATGGCCAACGCGGTGGCCACAACTCTAAAAGATACGGGTTTCAAAATCCGGGTCAGTGGAGTTCCTGATGATGGGTGGGTCGTGGTGGATTTGTTTGATGTGGTTATCCATATATTTCAGAAAGAGACCCGTGAGTATTATTCCATTGAAGAGTTGTGGGCAGATAATCCTCGGGTAGAATGAGGCTATCTTTTGTTTCGCCGGGCCAGTCTATGGCCATATCTTGAAGGCGTAGAAGTTCATCGGCAAGAACGGTCAACTCGGTTTCATCCCCTTCCATCGTTATTTGATTGGGTTCGCGGCCTGTTATCATGGCAATTAACGGGATGATTTCTACAGCATGAGATCCTTGTGCAGATAGGGCCGGCACTCTCGGGGGTGAGGTGTTTGCAAACCGGAGAGTTGCAAAACAAAAGATTAGACTGGCGGCAGCGGCAATGGCGATCGGCCACGGGTGATGAATGATCTGGAATCGACGGGTGTGATGCTGTTTTGCTGCCTTCCGGATGCGGGTTAACGTTTGTTGTGAAGGCCCGGGATGAGGATCTGTCTCAGTTGCGTAGGTCTGGCGAAGCGAAGCCATTTCGCGGCTCAAAGTCCGGCATGCCTCGCAATCCTTCAAGTGGTCCACAAGATCATGATGCTGAGCGGTTGAAATTTCTCCGGAATCCATCAATAAAACAAGAAGTTCCGCATCGGCGCAGTTCATAATTTCTCTCCAGTTCCCTCGTGCAGGGGGGCTAATAGATTGCGCATTTTGCTCAGGGCATACTGCATACGGGCCAAGGATGTATTGACAGACGTTCCTTGTAGTTCCGCAATCTCTTTAAATGGCATATCAACCTCCATTCTCAGCACAAAAACCTCTCTTTGCTCCGGGGGCAGGTTGTTCAAGGCCTGCTCGATCGCTTTTTTCAGATCTCCATTATTCGCATTTTGATCAGGCCGTCCCCCTTTAGCAGGGAGGGTATCAGCCAATGTTTGTATCCCATCACTATATTCAGATATATAATCGAGACTTAAATTCGACCTTTTTAGTCTGCTCCGGTCAATGACCAGATGATAGGCAATCTTGAAGATCCATCCTTTAAAGCTGTTTTGCTCAAAATTTGACGATTTCTGTATAACTCTCAACCAGGTTTCCTGAAAAATTTCCTCCACTTCGATACCGGGTGAGGCGAAACGCCAGAGAAAGCTGTACAAAGGCTTTTTATAGCGGTTAATCAACTCATCCAGTGCCTGCAGGTCTCCCTTGACATAAAGACAGATCAATTTTTCGTCGCTGATCTTCAGCTTTGAACCCTGTTGTTTATCTTGTTCTATCTGTCTAACGGATGACATGGGGTATTTATTGCATTAAAATTAGCAAATTTACAAGTTGACTTGAGTCATTGTCCGTTTATTATGACGGCGTTTTTTGCGTTCAGCAAGCAACAGGAAGAATATTAAAGGATAAAAGTATGCCGAATATCAAGAGTGCAGGCAAGCGCGCCAAGCAGGCGCTGGTCCGGCGAGTGCGCAATCGTAGCACCAAGAGTGAAATCGCGACTTCACGACGTGTCTTTGTTGATGCAGTGGAATCCAAGGACAAGAGCAAAGTGATGAAGGAATTCAGCGCTTTTTGCTCGTTGTTGGATAAATCCGCCAAGCGGGGTATTATCAAGCAAAATACTGCCGATCGTCGTAAAGCCCGTGCGGCCGCGATGGTGGCCAAAGTTGGCTGATTAGACGGGTGTTAAAGATGATAAAGCCGTACCCGGTTAAAACCGTGTGCGGCTTTTTATTTGGTCAACGGGCCGGGTTTACCAGTACTCGACAACACATTTAACGATTCTCTGGCCTAGATCAGCGGCCGCTTTAGGCAGTGCGGATCGCCGGGCACTGGGCAGATCGGCCAATGCTGTAAAGGTTGAAAACCCAATGATCCCCTGGGTGTTGACGATGATTTCATTACTCGGGAGTTTCCTTACTATTACGTCTGCCGTTAGCGTCAGGCGGTATTCGTTTGCGGTTGTGATCTGATCTTGGCGGTAGCGTAAAGGCGCCAGTTCAACCTTCTTGATCTTCACTTCAAGCAGGCTGTTAGCCTGTGTCTTCTGAAGCACCTTTACCGAGCCGTCCTTTTGGAATTCCTGAATGGTCGCCGCCGTGACAATCGTTTCCAGGCCGGGTTCCCGTGTGTCATTGATGAAAATGGGGATAGTGATCGAGGTGATGCCGGGGGGGAGGGTATTACCCAGCTTGTAGCCGGTACAGCCGCCAGTTATGACCATTAAACCAAGAACCACCATTGCGGAGATGGGGGCGAATATCTTATTTCTTTTCATTTGCGTTCACTTCCTTATTCAAGATGGTCAGTTGTTCTTTGGCACTTGCGGCCAAGGGGGTTCCGGGGTATTTCCGTAAATACTCCTCATAGGCGATGGCGGCGGCCTTGGGGCGATGGGCAATAGTCTGATAGTATCTGGCTAACTCGTAAGCCCTTTTGGCTTGTTGCTCGTTCAACGTTTTCAGAAAGGTGCGGGCTTTTTCGGCATTCTCATCACCCGGATAGGTGGTAATGAACTGTACCAGTGCGGCTCGAGCGGCATTGCAGGCATCTTCGTCGTTCGGGCGCTGGGCGTGAATCTTGACCAGACAATGGGCCTCCCTGAAGGAGGCTTGCGCGGCCAGGTTGACATCACTGTAGCGGTTTTGCAGGATCTCGTAGGCGGTGACAGCGTCTTCTTCTTCCTCGTTAAGTTCGTAGATGATCCCAATGTTCAACTGGGCCGTAGCCGCTTGGCTGCCAGTCGGTGCGTTTTTGATGATTTTTTCGTACATGGGCAGAGCGCGTTCCGGGGCTTCAAATCCCCGGAAGAAAAGGAATGCGCCCTTCGGCGTTTTCATCAGGTAATTCGCGATTTTGAATTGCCGATCTAAAACTTCCTTATAGTCAAATTGCCCCGGATAGTACTCGAAAAGATATTGATACTCATCAAACGCTTTCGCGAAGAGCTGGCGGTTTTCCTGAACTTTTGCCAGGGCCAGTTGGGCCTGAGGGGCTTCCGGCGAATCCGGCCATGCATAGACGAGCGCTTGATACGCATTGGCGGCCTTCCGGAACTGACCGTTGTTATAAAGTTTAAAGGCGAACTGCATTTGCGCAGAAGCCGTTTTGCATTGAGGGTGTCGATACCAATGAACCCCGCGTTTGACTCGGGGCTTGTCGTCCTCTTTAGCCTGCGTATAGGGGTTATTGGGGGGCGGCGCAGGCATGGTGTCGTAGCTTGCCATACAAGGACGGAGAAGGAGCATCAGTAATAGGATCTTTACAAAATAGCGCATATGTAGAGGGTACTTTAGGGGGCGACCAAGGGAGGGTCAAGATCGTATTATAGCCAACCCTGGTGCACAAGGGACCAATAGATCGCATGATTAAGGGCCAGACTGTATGTGGCAGAAAAAACATCATCAATCGTGATTCCGAGCCCTCCGGGCAGAGCCTGTAGCTGGCGGGCGGGATAGGGTTTAATAATGTCCAGTATCCGGTTGGTCACAAAGGCGATGGCCACCACTGCAGGATGGAAGGGCAGGCCGATCATGCTGATGGGAAAGGTGAGGTATTCATCGGCCACCACACAATGCGGGTCTTTGCTGCCTGCGGCTATTTCCCCCACATGGCATATGGGAATGGCAATGAGACTGAAAAGAATGGCCATCAAAATTTGAAACGGGATCTCAATCCCAAGTTGTTTTCCCGTGTGTTGAATGCCCCACACCAGGGGAATCCCCAGCAGACATCCGACGGATCCCGGAAAGAGTGGACTATGGCCCAGCCCAAAACCTGTGGAAAGCAATACAATCAACTTCTTTATCATGCAGGGGTCAATCCTTGAATATGATGTGCTTCCGGATGAAGAAATTGATGAGGAGCGAAACGATAATATTCGCCATGAAAGCGGTGGTGGTGGTGGTCCCGTAGGTGTGGATCAGAAAGCCCATTATGGAACTGCCAATGACGATGGCTATTCCTGAGACCCCGAAAAAGAAGAGGAACTCAAGAACAGGGTGATGACGTCCCGGTGAAAATACCCAATAAATATTAATGATGTAGGCGGTCAGATTCGAAAACAGGAAAGCCACGGTATTATCAATCATGGAATTCCGGGCGCGAATCCCGTGGGATACTTCGGGTACGGTCAGGTGAAGCAGCGAGGCAATGACATCGTGCGCATTCAAGGCGGGCAGTATTTGTGTGGCCATCCAGTAGAAGAGGCAGATGTGAACCAGAGTTGAGAGCCCCCCCGAAATCCCATACTTCACGAACTGAACGAGCGGGGTGTGATTGTCGTTACCTTTAAATTGAACCAGAATATGTTTCATTTCGGCACCGTAACTCTGCGCCGGATGAAGGTCGGAACATCCATGTCTTCGCTATCGATGATGGTGGGCTCAACATCCTTGAAGATCCCTTTACTGATCCCTTCCAGAATCAATTGGGATTGGGTGTTTTCAGGTTTCTTTTTTTTCTTTCGTCCGGTTGTCACCGCAGGGGACTCTTCGGGGACAGAGGGGTCCATCGGCTGTTTTTCATCGGCCTCATCTTCGGCTCGCCAGAAACGTGAGGAGACGAGCGTGACGGAGATGGCATCATTCCAAGCTTCGTCGATGGAGGTGCCCATGTGAATGTGGGCATTTTTTCCAGTGGCGCTTTCGACGGCGGTCATGATTGATTCCACCTCTTTTACACTCATATCGGAGCCGCCCAGAATACTGACCAGGATGGATTCTGCCTCAGCAAGAATTTCCCCATTCTCCAGCAGGGGACTGTGAAGTGCATTCTGGATGGCGTTTTGGGCGCGTTGAGGCCCTTTGCCTTCCCCGTAGCTGAAACTGCTGGCGCCTCCACTGCAGCGTGCCACCATCCGGAGCGTGGCGAAATCCAAGTTGATGATGCCGCGCTGGGTCAGGAGTTTCCAGATGGCAAATATGCCCATACTGAGATAATAGTCTGTCTGTTGGAAGGCCTCTTCGGCGGTGGCATTGGAGCCGGCCGCGGCAAATAAAGCCTGATTGGGGATGGCGATGACGACATCGGCCTGGTCTTGGAGATGGAGCAAGCCTTGACGGGCCTGGGACATGCGTCGATCGCCTTCAAATGTAAAGGGGAGCGTTACAAAGGCGATCACCATGGCCCCGGTTTCGCGTGCTGCCCGTGCCACCACGGGGGCGGCGCCGGTCCCCGTGCCTCCGCCCAATGTCGTCACCAAAAAGATGAGATCCATGCCGCGAAATAAGCCTTGAAGGGTATCGAAATCATCATTTGCGGAAAGGGTGCCCATGTTGCTGTCCCCTCCGGTGCCCATGTTCCGGGTGATTTGTTCGCCAATTTGGAGCCGGGTGCTGGCCTGTGTGGTTTTGAGGGACTGAGCGTCTGTGTTGATGGCAATCAAGGAGGGCCCATTTTCCCAGTGGGCGGCCATGCTATCTACCGCATTGCACCCTCCATCACCTACTCCAACCACGCTGATGCGACTGGTGGCCATTACGTTCTCTATCCGTCTCATGATTAAATCTTTCCGAATATTAGTGTCCGCTGATAATTCTTATGAATTTCGACAGGGCCGATGGCCGGCCCCTTGCTGCGGCGGCGTTCTTGAAAGCGTATCTCAATAGGCCGGCAGCGGTTGAACATTCAGGTTTTTCGGTAGCCGCGGCCAGTCCGCTGTAACCAATGGGGCGTCCGATCATGCACGGCATGCGAAATACCCGGCTGGCAAGTTTAGTCAGGCCTTTCATTTGGGCACCGCCTCCGGTCAGCACGACCCCTGCGCCGATCTGATGGACAATTCCTTTGCGTTCAATTTCGCGCAGAATGAGCTGGAAGATCTCTGTCATTCGTAAATGAATGACAGTTTGCAAGCCGGGGAGGCTTATATTTCGTCCCGGGTACCCGCCTTCTGCCGGTAGATCGATGCGCTGGGGTCCTCCCGACTCCTCGGTGATGGCGCTGCCGCGTTCACGTTTAAGGTGCTCGGCCTGCATTCGCGGGATATTAAAGGCAAGGGCGATATCGTTGGTGACATGATCCCCCCCAATGGTATAGGCGCCAGCGGCCGCAAACGTTCCTGCCGCATAGGCCGTGAAGGTGGTGGTTCCCCCGCCCAAATCAATGACCAGAACGCCTCCTTCCTTTTGTTCAGGCGTCAGGACGGCAAGGGCGGAGCAAAGTCCGCCAAATGCAGTGTCCGCCACGACCATTTCAAGGTCGTTGTGAAGCAGGCGCACGGTATTGCGTAAATGGCTGCTTTGCGCGTGGAGGATCAACATATCCAGGGCGAGGGTACTGCATTCGAAGTTTTCCGGACGGGCGACGCGCTCTCCGTCGACATAAAAAATCTGTCCGATGGAATGCAGGATCTGGCGGTCTGCCGGAAGATTGACGGATCGGGCCAGTTCCGTGACTTGCTCAACGTCGTCCCGTGTAACGCCTTCATTTGGGGAGGTGATGGGAATCGTTCCCCGGTTGACAAGGCTTTGGATGTCCCCCCCTGAGAGGGCCAGATGAATTTGGTGAATGGCTACCTGGGCGGTTTCTTCGGCGGCGCCTAGAGCTTGCTTGACGCAGATCCGCGCGTTTTCAAAATCCACCATTTCGCCTTTACGAACCCCGGCGGAGGTGTACTCACCCATGCCGGTAATGACGATATGGTTGTCTTCACGGAGTTCCCCCACGAGGGCCATGATTTTCGATGTTCCGATTTCGAGTGCTACGATTGGAGCCAATCCCATAGTTTTATTTCCTGAGTAAAAAAGTGACGTAGTTTTCCTTAATTGAGCGCATAACGCAATTCTGAAATCTTTATGGTCTCTGGTTGCGCATGAGAGGGATGTGTGCTATTTCTACCGGCTCATTTTTGTTCCCCGATCGGTTGGATGGAGGTTGGTGTTGGATCTGAGGCAGGCATATATCGCGTTAAACATGATGCAGGGAGTGGGCCCGGTAACGGTTCGGACCCTGGCTAACCATCTTGGGTCTGTCGCGGCTATTTTTGAGGCGGATCGCCAGTTATTGATGCGTGTCCCGGGTGTGAGTCGTGACGTCGTAGGCAAGATCTTAGAGCAACGGGATCGGGTGGATCCCCTCCGGGAAGAACAGGCTGCCGCGGCTGTGGGGGCCCATCTGATCACGCCTGTTGATGCGGAATATCCCAAGCGACTGGAGCAGATTTATGACCCGCCTCTGGCGTTGTATGTGCAGGGGGCCCTGCAGTCGCGTGATGAACATGGCGTGGCCATTGTGGGCTCGCGCCGAACCTCGCATTATGGTCTGGAAACGGCAGAACGGCTCGGTCTTCAGTTGGCTCAAAGCGGAGTGACGGTGATCAGTGGTTTGGCACGAGGGATTGACACCGCCGCCCATAAAGGAGCGCTCAAGGGGCGGGGACGGACGGTTGCCGTATTGGGGGGCGCCTTGGATTGCATGTTCCCTCCTGAAAACACGGAGTTGGCGAGTCAAATCGCCCGGCAGGGAGCTGTGCTATCGGAATATCCGATGGGGCGCCAACCGGACAAAACAACCTTTCCTGTTCGAAACCGGCTTGTAAGTGGACTCTCAAAGGGAGTGACGGTGGTGGAGGCGGATGTCGCCAGCGGTGCGATGATCACCGCCCATCAGGCGGTGGATCAGGGTCGCACCGTGTTTGCCGTTCCCGGCCGAATCGACTCATTTGGCGCCCGGGGTCCCCATAAACTCATCAAAAATGGGGCGAAATTAGTTGAGAGTGTTGAAGATATTCTGGAGGAGCTGGGGTGTTTGATCCCGACCCCGGCCCGGGCTGGGGGGACTTCTGTCTTATCCTCTTTAACCGAGGCAGAGGCAGGGTTGGTGTCCATGATTGCCGAGGATGGAGAAGTTGATTTGGACACTCTGATCCGTCGCTTGGACCGGAAACCGGCTGAAATCAGTGCCCTTTTGTTGGGTCTTGAGTTGAAGCGGGTGGTTAAAATGTTGCCCGGGCAGCGTGTGGCTTTGAAAAAGCAATGATTTTGAACGTTGTGTTATGAATATGGTTTGCCTGACATTGATTTTGAAGGAAGTATAAAATGAGTAAAAATCTGGTAATTGTTGAATCTCCTGCCAAGGCCAAAACCATTAATAAAATTCTTGGTGCTGACTATGTTGTGAAGGCTTCGATGGGCCATATCCGTGATCTTCCGGTGAAGAGTCTGGGGGTCGACCCGGAGAAAAATTTCAAGCCGCAGTATGAGGTCACGCCGGACCGTAAGAAAATCGTCAAAGAGCTTTCAGATATTGCCGAGGGGTGTGATGCCATTTATCTGGCGCCCGATCCTGACCGCGAAGGGGAGGCCATCGCCTGGCATCTTAAGGCGTTGCTGAAAGGGAAGGTTCCGGACGACCGCTTTTTCCGTGTTACCTATAACGAAATCACTCCCCGTGCAGTACGGGAGGCCTTTGCCAACCCTTCTGAAATCAATGAGAAATTGGTCAATGCCCAGCAGGCGCGCCGCATTTTGGATCGCATTGTCGGGTATAAGGTGAGTCCGCTTCTCTGGAGCCGCATTCGGCGCGGATTAAGCGCGGGTCGTGTGCAATCAGTGGCATTGCGACTGGTCTGTGAGCGTGAAATGGCCATCCGTGCATTTATTCCGGAGCCCTTCTGGCTTTTTGGGGCGGAGGTACGCAAAGAAGTGGAGCCGCGCGACCCCTTCACCCTGCGGCTGGCCCGTATTAAGGGCGCCAAGGCGGATATCAAGACTCCCGAGCAGGCTGAAACCGTGCGAAATGAGTTAAAGGGTCGTCAACTTCGCGTGAAAGATATCATTAAGCGGGATCTCTCAAAACGTACGTTCCCGCCCTATATCACCAGCAGTCTCCAGCAAGCCGGTTCCCGGGTATTTGATTTCACCCCCAGCCGGACCATGAAGCTCGCCCAGAAACTCTATGAAGGCGTGGATCTTGGCGACGGGCCTACCGGTTTGATCACCTATATGCGTACCGACTCTTTCAATATCGCTCAGGACGCCCTGTCAACCTGTCGTACTTACATTGCGCAGGAGTACGGCAAGGAGTATTTGCCTGAGAAGCCCAATTTCTTCAAGAGTCGTGGTTCCGCCCAGGAGGCACACGAAGCGATCCGTCCTACGGACGTGAACCGGACTCCCCCGGCAATGTCGCATATTCTGACCCCGGATGAACTCAAACTTTATACCCTGATCTGGCAGCGGTTTGTGGCCAGTCAGATGGCGCCAGCCCGGATCGAACAGAAAACCGTGGAAGTCGAAACGACGGGTTCAACGGGTGATGTACCGGATTATCTTTTCAGAGCCACGGCCTCACAGGTGGTTTTTCCGGGCTACATGAAAGCCAGTGGAGTCCAGAAGAAGGCGAAAGAAAAGGACGCTGCGGAAAAAGAAGATGGCGCGGATGAGGAAGTGGAAGTAGACCAGCTTCCCGAGGTCACCCGGGGCGAGATGCTCGACGTTCTAAAATGGCTGGAGGAACGGAAAGAAACCCAGCCGCCGGGCCGTTTCAGCGAGGCCTCTCTGATCAAGGCCCTTGAAGAGAATGGGGTGGGGCGCCCGAGTACTTATGCCTCGATTCTCGGCACGCTTTATGACCGCCGCTACATTGCCAAGGAAAAGAAAGCCATTCAGCCAACGGATATTGGCCTTCAGGTCAATGGGTTGCTGGTGCAATATTTGAATGAGCTGTTTGAGGTCAAGTTTACGGCCGGGATGGAATTGCTCCTGGATGAAATTGAGGCGGGCAAGGTTGAATGGACAACGATGCTACGCACTTTCTACGGCAATTTTGTGGAATGGATGAAGGCGGCCAAAGGACCGGCACCGGACAGCATCAAAGTCGGGCGGGTACTGACGATTTTAGACCAGGTCAAAGAGTGGGGCCCGGAAGTGAAGCGTGGGCGGCGGACTTACAGTGATAAAAAGTTTAGCGACTCCATTCGGGAGCAGATGGAAAAGGCTGAAAAGCCTTTGTCGATGCGCCAGTATGAATCATTGGGCCGGATTGCCTTGCGTTATCGTGATCAGATTGTCGGCATCGAATCAGCCATGAACGAGGCAGGGTTGGGTCAATTGCTGGAAGAGAAACCCGAATTACCCCCGGCGCCCTCGACTGTCGAGAAGATGTTGTTGCTAAAGGATATGGAGTTTGATGTTCCCAAAGCCCGGAGGGGACGCACTTTCGACGAAAAGAAGTTTGTCGATTCTTTGCAGCGGAGGGTAGACCAGAATCGCGAACTCTCGCCGGCGCAGCTTAATGTGGTGAATCGGATGGTGCTGAAGTATGCCGACCGGATTCCTGACTTTGAGACCATCAAAGCACGACTGGGTTTGGAGTCACAAGGTCCGCAAGTTGAAGATCCTGAGTGTGGCGTCCTGTTGGACCAGCTTAAGGCGGTGACCGAATGGAAAGAAGCGGTTGAGAAAAAGGGGAAGACCTTTGATGATAAGACGTTCTATGTCTCTCTCTCAAGGCAGTATGAACAGCGCAAGTCCCTGAGCCCCCGTCAGAAATCCGCACTCAAACGGATGGTCAAAAAATATACCCCGGCTGTCCCGGAAGAAACCCCGGCTTAATATCGCCCCAATAGCATCGTATTCGGGGTTGTTTTAAACCCGGACTCCGCCTACACTCGCACCCTTATGGTTGGGTTGTTTAAAGATATTTTCGCGCGCCGGGATCTGCTCTCCATGCTGGTCGTCCGGAACGTCAAGATCCGCTACAAGGAATCGGTTTTAGGGTTTTTATGGACCTTGTTGGGGCCGGTTTTCCTGATCGCCATCTATGCCGTATTCATGAAGATCATCATGAAATTCCCCATGCCTATGACGGTGCTGGTTTCGGGAATTTTTGTGTGGCAGTACCTGGCCATGTGTCTTGGAGATTCCTCTTTTGCCATTATTGGCAACGCGAACTTGGTCAAAAAGGCCTGTTTTCCCAGGATCTTGTTGCCGCTGTCCATCGTATTGGCAAATTTCGTTAATTTTCTGCTCTCGCTGTTGGTGATGATGGTTTACTTGGTTTTTTCAGGGCCACAACTGGGCGGAATTGCCTGGCTGCCTTTGGCCTTGGTGGTTCATCTTGCGTTGTGTACCGGGGTCAGTCTGGCGCTAAGCGCCCTGAATGTGTTTTTCCGGGATGTTCAGCACTTGACCGGTATTTTTACCATGGCTTGGTTTTTCCTGACGCCGGTGGTCTATGACATTTCCATGATTTCATCCATTACCGATAAGCATCCCGTGCTTGGCCAGTTATACTTCCTGAACCCAATGGCGGGCATTCTGGCACTTTATAGGTCAGCCTTACTGGGAAGTCCGCTACCGGGTTTTTCATTGATCGGGCTTTCCGTAGGGATGACGGCTGTGATATTTGTGGCCGGCATTCTGATTTTTCAGAAACTTCAGCCCGGCTTTTCGGATGAATTGTGACATGAGTGACATTGCCATACAGGTTGAGGGAGTGGGAAAAAGGTTCCGGTTGCGGAGTTCCGGCGGCCGTACATTGAAATCGATGGTGATGGATATGATCCATGCTCCTGGCAGTGAGCGCGATCTATGGGCGTTGAAGGATGTGAATTTTACCGTCGAGCGCGGCTCCACCCTGGGGTTGATTGGCGCCAATGGGGCAGGGAAAAGCACGCTGTTGTCTGTTCTGGCCGGAACCATGATTCCCACCGAAGGGAAAATCAAGACGACCGGCGTGATCTCCTCGTTACTTGAACTGGGGGCTGGTTTCCACCCCGACCTCACAGGGCGTGAAAATGTTTTCCTGGCCGGTGCCATTATGGGGTTGACGCGGGAACAAATGACCCGCCGGTTTGATGCCATTGTCAACTTTGCGGATATCGGCGCTTTTATTGACCAACCGGTGAAACATTATTCATCCGGGATGTATGTCCGGCTCGGCTTTGCGGTGGCGGTGGAGGTGGATCCCGACATCCTGCTGGTGGATGAGGTCCTCGCGGTTGGCGACGCCTCATTCCAGCGAAAGTGCCTGCGTCGGATGGCGGAGTTCCGTGATCAAAAGAAGACCATGTTGATCATCTCTCATGATCTGGGAACCATTCAATCCGTCAGCGACCAGATTTTGTTTCTGGATCATGGCCGGGTATTGGGCCATGGCGACCCCAGTAAGGTGGTAGGCCAATATGAAACTTTCTGGCGCAACCAGGCCAGTGCTGAACGAAGTCGCGAATGGGGGACCCGAGAGGTTGTTTTGACGGGGGCTGAGTTTTCGGATGAGGCCGGCCATGCCACCACAAAATTCAAGTGGGGCCATACGCTGACAGTCAAGTTGGGCTATGAGGTCAAGACTCCTGTAGGTCCCTCAATTTTTGGATTTGGAATCAGTGATGAGGCGGGGCGGTTGGTCCATGGCAGCAATACGGAGATTGCCGCCGTTGCCATCCCGGCGTTGGCAAGAGCCGGGCAGGTGGTATTGACCATTCCTCACCTGAACCTGGCTCGTGGGACATATTTCTTCTCGTTCTCTGTTCATTCCGCGGATCACAAGGTGAACTATCACCGGATGGACAATGCCTTTGCGATCGGCGTGGAATCGGCGAAGAATTTTGAAGGGATCTGCCACATGCCCAGTGAGTGGAGGGTGGAGTGAGTAACATCGCGGATAATCCGGTGGTGCAGGACTTGATTCGCAGGGCATTGGCTGAGGATGTTGGCGCAGGTGATGTGACCACCCTGTCCGTGGTGCCTGAAACCAGTATCGGTAGGGCCATCATTCTGTCACGCGGCAATTATGTGATGTCGGGTGGCGGGGTGGCGCAGGCCGTATTCGCCCAAGTGGAACCTGCGCTGCAGTGCAAGTGTAATGTTGCTGACGGAGCGTCTGTCACGCCGGATCAGGTGTTGATGACGATCGTGGGACCTATCCGGGGGATTCTTACCGGGGAACGAACCGCGCTTAACTTTTTGCAGCGGATGACAGGGATTGCTTCACGAACCCGCGAGTTTGTGGACAAGGTAAAGCCTTTTGGAACCCGGATTCTCGATACCCGCAAGACGACCCCCACCTTGCGAATTCTGGAAAAATATGCCGTGACCTGCGGCGGCGGAACCAATCACCGGATGGGTTTGTTCGATATGGTGCTCATCAAGGATAATCATCGGCGGCTCTGGCAGGAGGCGGGCATCAGCAATCTTCAGGGCGCGGTTGAAGCGGCCCGGGTCAAATTTCCCGGTATTCCCGTTGAGGTCGAAGTGGAGTCTGAGGAGGAGTTGCGGGATGCCTTGCGGGCTTCGCCTGAGTGGATCATGCTCGATAACATGGTCCCTGAACGGATGAAGACCTGTGTCACGATTTGCGCAAAACGTTGTAAATTGGAAGCCTCCGGGGGAGTTTCGCTGGCTACGGTTGCGGCCATCGCGGCCACGGGCGTGGACGCCATTTCCATCGGTGGATTAACTCATTCCTCGCCTGCGGCGGACTTATCATTGGAATTGGATTAACCAAATGGAATACTTCTTTGTCATTGATATCGGCAACACCAGTACCCACATCGGGTTGGCCCGGGGGAAGAAGATTGTTCGCCAGGGGCGTATGCCGACCCGTGAGGGACGTGAAGAACGCAAGATCATGATGCTTTTGCGAAAGATGGCCGCAGGCAAAACTGTCCATGATGCGGTCTTGTGTTCGGTGGTGCCGGGGCTTAATCCGCTTTGGTCGCAGGTGCTCCATAAACTTTGCGGGAAAATGCCCTTATTGGTGGGCCATAACATCAATTTGAATATCAAGGTGGATTATCCTCAGCCCGAGACCATTGGCGCAGATCGGTTGGCGGATACGGCGGCGGCTTGGGCTCGTTATAAATCAGCAGTGATTGTCGCTGATTTTGGAACAGCACTGACCTTTGATGTTGTGACTGGGGATGGCCGTTACGTGGGAGGCGTGATTGCCCCCGGGCTTCCTCTGATGACCGATTATCTGGCCGAACGGACAGCCTTGTTGCCTGAGATCGAACTCGATGGCCGGTTTAAAAACATTGGGAGATCCACCAGTGAGGCCATGCGAATAGGTGTGGTGGTGGGGTATCGGGGTATGGTTCGCGAGATCCTCAATCATGTTAAGGCCGGGATGAGGGAACGGAAGATCCAGTTTTGCGCAACGGGCGGCTATGCCGGACTGGCATTGAAAGGACTCGATACTCCCGTTGATATTGTGCCGGATTTAACCTTGGATGGCTTGGTGCTGATACGGGAGTTAAACCGCTGATGATAGGTCGAATACTGGGGGTCGATTACGGAACGAAGCGGGTGGGCATTGCGATCAGTGATCCCATGGGGATGTTGGCAACCCCCTTGTCTGTGGAGACGGTTCAGTCGGTGGATGAGGCCATCGCCGCCGTATGTCGGATTGCCCGGGAACGGGGAGTGGTCAAGATTGTTGTTGGAATTCCCATCAATATGAACGGGTCTAGCGGCCCCATGGCATTGGAGGCCGGAAAATTCGTCGAATTATTGCGGACGGCAAGTGGTTTGCCGGTGGACATTACCGATGAGCGGCTAAGTACCAGTCTGGTGGAACGAATGCTGTTGGATGCGGATGTGTCCCGTGAACGTCGCAAGGAGGTCCGCGACAAACTGGCCGCTCAGGTTATTTTGCAGGGCTATCTGGATGCGAAAGAGTACAGTCGGCAGTCGGCAGTGGACAGTGAGCCGTAGTATGGTGACATCTATCGGTTCACTCTCGTTTCTCTAACATCAGGGCTTTCGTCCGGATGGTTCCTTGAAACTTTCCCCTGATTTGCAATTGGATCGCTTTGCCGCCTGCCGGGATGGTGAAAGATTGGCGGACTTTCATCCAGCCATCGGTTCGTGCCAATACGGGTTCTTTCACCACATAATTCTGGTTGGTTATAGCCCCCTTGATGTCCTGCCGGATAAGGGTAATAGCCATAATGGCCGTTCCCCCAAAACTTGTGTTTTTTTCAAATAATCCGCTCATGCTCCAACTCTCGCCGGGAGAGACCTGGATGGGTGGGGCAGAGAGTGTCAGCCACGTGTCGCTTCTTTCAGATTCAAGTTGGATGGCGAGTTCATTCTTTTTGAGACCTATAACAGCTACTTTTTGATTTCGGGAATCGCCAAGATTGATTTGCCAGCCTCGAATCGTGAGGTTTGGCGAAGTTGGATTTTGGGGCTGGGGGAGCAGATTGGTTTTGGCGGGGAAATTAGTGGACACAATAGCTGGGGGGATGGCGCCAATGAGAGCTTGATGGTCGCCTTGATCGCGCAAGTCCCAAAGGAGGCCGATAACCGCAAGTGCAACAGTGAGCGATATGAACCAGAATCGCCGTTGCCAACAGCGGATCGAGCGTCGTAGGGAGGAAATGTCCTGCGATGCCACCGTGGGACGCGCGGCTTTCTCCGGAGTGGTGGGGGGCGTAAAGTCCAGTCGTGCCCTTACAGGAAGCGCTTTGGCGAGAGGATCCATCTGTAGCAGTGAACTCAGTTTGGTGTCCAGTCCAGCGCGGATCAGGGTGGTTCGATAACTGTCCAGATCAAAAGGGATCCGGCGCCAGAAAATCGCGTGAGCGTCTGTGTCGTAGATGCAATAGCTGGCCCGTGGGTCGCCATCCCGTGAGCAACCTACTGAGCCGACATTGACAAAATAGCGTTTGCCGGCCTCAATTTCAAAATCCTGCGGGTCCGCTTGTCTTGGGATTCCACTCGGGCCGATTAGAAAAAAGGCGGGCTCATGAGTGTGGCCTGCCAGTAAAAGGGGCGAATTGACAGCCTGCCAGGAGGGGAGGGTGTCCTCAGGATTCAGGACGTAATCAAAGCTGGAGGGACGTGAAAATTCGCCATGCACACAGTGAAAGCCGTTGCCAATCAGGGTCAGGGGAAAAGAAGATAGGAATGCCGAGGCTTTTCGATTGAGTTTGGCCGCCGTCCAGCTGATCATTTCCCGGGCATGGGGATTAAACGAGGAGTCATCCATGCGCCCGCTGACCACGGCGTCATGGTTTCCCAGAACGAAGGCATCGACATGGGCATGCACCTCGTTCAGGACTTCCGATGGAGAGGGCCCATAACCAATGACATCGCCGAGACACAGGATGTAATCGATATTACTGCTTCGGATATCGAGATGCACGGCACGCCAGGCTTGCAAATTGGCATGGATGTCGGAAATAAAGGCATAGCGCATAATTAATAACTAGCACACTATAGATAGTGTGCTCAATTAAATAATCAGCGGACCGCCGCGAAAAGGTCCCGGCAATTACAGGGCCCAATCACGATCACGCGAGTTGGGTTCGCTGACCGGCGGGGCCGCCGGCGGTATTGAATTTGTGGCCGGTAACTCATCCGGCTTCAGGATGGATAATTTGGGTTTCAGGATAAGTAATTTGCCGGCAAAGCCGCCTTTGATGTTCAGGCGCATCATGGTGCTGTCTTTCGGGATAACGAGTTGCTCCTGAATTTTTGAGAGTCCTGAAGCTTGTGGCGGCGGGATTTTGAATGCGGCAAAGTTGGAGACAATGGTTCCACTGCTCTTCTGGAGTAAAATGGTGAGGGCCACATCTCCGGAGAAGTCTTTTTTCTTCTGAAGAGAGGCATCAAATATCCATTTCTCCCCTTCTTTGACGGAGATCCAACTGGAGGAGAGGGCAAGTCCTTTATTTGCCTTTTTAGAGGTCAGGTATAGGAAAGGCTGTTTGAACGGGTCGAGATTGACCCCGATCTGCTGGCTGTTTTTATCTTCCAAATGAATATTCCATCCCGGAATCGGTTGCCCTGGAACCATAACCCGATCAGGAACAGGCAGACTATTCTTGCTTGATGCGGCCAGTGGGGTCTTACTGGCAGCATTGAGATCTACGGCATGGGGCATTTTCTGCCAGATTGCAAAGCCGATAACGGCAAGGATAAACAGAGCGAGTGATATCATGCTCAACGGAATTTTTTGCTTCCGCTTGGGGATGGCCTTGAGATCCTGGACGGGGACAACATCATGAGCCGCCTGCCGGGGCGATTTTGGCGGGGAGAATGTTACATGCCAGTTTGTCGGCTTGACCTCTGTTGTTCCTGAGGACTCAGGGAGGTAATAACTGGGATCCAGTTTAAGTCCGGTGGCTTTCAGGGCTTTTCGGTAGGGTTCCGCATCAAATCTGACCCGACGCCAGTAAATAGAGCGTGACTCCGTATCATAAATGCAATAACAGGCTCGCGAATCCTTGTCCCTGGGTTGACCGACCGATCCGACGTTTACAAAATAGCGCTTGCCGTCAGCGAGCGTGAAGTCTTGAGGTTCTACACTCCGGGGAATGCCACTGTTACCAAGAACGAAGATGGCAGGCTCATGGGTGTGTCCCACGAAAAGAAGATTGGCGTCTGTGGCTTTCCAAGAAGGTAAAACTTCTGCGGCTTCCGATGCATAATCAAAATTGGCGGGTTCTGAAAACTCGCCATGCGCACAACGGAATCCGTCGCCGATCAGGGTGAGGGGGAGTGACGAAATATATTTTAAATCGTCTGCGCCCAACTGCTTGCGCGTCCATTCCAGCAGCCGCTGGGCATCGTCATTGAACAAAGTCACATCCAGTTTCCCGCAGAGTGCGGCGTCATGATTACCCAGAATCACGGCATCGACTTTATTACGAACTTCCCGGATCACTTGGACCGGGTTAGGACCATATCCCACGATGTCGCCCAGACAGATAATGCTTTCCACGTTATTGTTCTGAATGTCTTCGTAGACTACTTTCCAAGCCTGCAGATTGGCATGAAGATCGGAAATAATGGCATAGCGCATAAGAACCGCCCTTTTGGATGTTTTGTTCAGTTAGTCTGTGTGATTTGTATAATATAATGTCAAAGAGTGGCAATGGCTTCAATTTCGACCGCCACGTCTTTCGGGAGGCGAGTCACTTGCACGGTGGAACGGGCGGGTGCGATATCAGCCCGGAAATATTCAGCATAGATGGCATTCATTTTAGGGAAATCGTTCATATCACGCAGAAAAACCGTGGTTTTGACGACGTGGTCCAACGTCGTTCCTGCCGCCTCCAGAATCGCCTTGAGATTGCTGATAACCTGACGGGTCTGTTCCTCAATTGACCCGGTGATGACCAGTCCGGTTGTGGGGTCGATGGGAATCTGGCCTGCCGTAAACACAAGTTGGTTGGCACATACCGCCTGCTGGTAAGGGCCAACCGGTGCAGGCGCTTTAGCGGTAGTGATGATTTTTTTATTCATAAGCGTCGAAACTTTAGCATGTAAAATGGCGGCATCAATCGATAAATATCTTGTGCGTGGACAGATATCGCTTCACGCCCCGCTTGACACATATCCTGCGGATAACGATCATAGCGGGGTTTCTGCTTCTGGAGTATGAATCATAAAGCCAAAATTCTTGTTATTGAAGATGATCCTGACGGACTTCGGTCTTTGGAGGATGTCATTCGTGATGCGGGGTACCAGGTCATCAGCGCGGGAACAGGGCGTGGAGGTTGTGATACCTGTTTGCGTGAAAGTCCCGACGTGGTGTTATCTGACCTTTTCCTGCCTGATATTGACGGGTTAGCCGTATTGGAAAACTGTAAGAGGCATAAGCCCGGCATGCCCGTTTTGATCATGACGGCCTTTGGCTCGGTTGAGACGGCCGTCAAAGCCCTGAAACAGGGCGCTTATGATTATCTGGTGAAGCCGTTGGATGTGGATGATTTGCAGGTCAAACTGGCACGGGCGTTGGAAGCCAGCCGCCTGCGTGTTCAAGTGACCCGGTTGCGAAATGAAGTGCACGGTCGGTATTCTGCCAAGGCGATGGTTGCCGGGGCGCCCGTCATGAGTGAACTCCTGCGGCAGATCGCGGCTGTGGCTGGAACGAATGCCACGGTCCTTGTTCTGGGCGAAAGCGGATCCGGCAAGGAATTGGTGGCGCGGGCGTTGCATACTGACGGGAATCGAGCCGATGGGCCTTTTGTTGCGGTAAATTGCGGGGCGTTTGCGGAGACCCTGCTTGAGTCGGAACTGTTTGGCCATGAGAAAGGGGCCTTTACCGGTGCGGTTTCACGTCATGAAGGCGCTTTTGAACGTGCCGGAGGCGGTACTTTATTTCTGGATGAAATTGGCATTGCCCCAAAGTCCGTTCAGGCGAGGCTGTTGCGTGCCATTGAGGCCCGTGAAGTGCTCCGGGTGGGGGGCTGTGAGCCCGTGAAAGTGGATGTACGTATTGTGGCGGCGTCCAACAGAGACCTTAATGAACTCGTTGAGGCGGGGGAATTCCGGCAGGACCTTCTTTACCGACTGCAAGTGGTGACCATCAGGGTTCCGGCCTTGCGGGAGCGGCGTGAAGATATCCGCACTTTGACGGATCGGTTCGTGGCTCAAACCTGTGCGGAGCATGGTCGGCATGTCGAGTGCTTAACCCCGGAGGTTTATACCAAATTGGAAACTTATAACTGGCCGGGCAATGTTCGAGAGTTGAAAAATGTGATCGAGTCATCTGTGATACTGGCGACAGGACCGGTTCTGACTCCGGAACATATTCGCATTGAACAAACTGAGCGCGTGTCAGTTCGTAAACCAGAATTGAATTTTCCGGCGGGAATGACGCTGACAGATATCGAGAAGGAAGCCTTGGTGCAGACGTTGCGCCGACATGCTGGCAATCGGCAATTAACGGCGGAGGCGCTAGGAATCTCAGCTCGCACCATCCAGCGGAAGATACTCGAGTACAAATTGGGGTTTTAAGCGGTTTATGTTGCATTTTATCATCCGGCGCTGTCTTTTCATGATTCCCATGGTGTTTGGGGTGATCCTCATCACCTTTGTGTTGTTTAACGTTGTGGGTGGAAGTCCGGCGTCCATGGCGCTGGGGAAAAATGTTTCCCCTCAGGCGTTGGAAGAGTTTGATGAGCAACGCGGGTTCAATAAACCCCTGGTCTTTGGGTGGTGGACCCCAACGCGTGCCTGCCTCAAACGCGATTTTGCCGAGCCGATTCTTCTCGGTACCGGAACGAATTACCCGGTTCAACTCCTTTTTCCATTGCGTTCGGATACATACTATCGACTCAAGATCGAGGTTCGAGCGACGGAGTCTGGATCAACCGTCAATTTTCATACAGGCGCGTTAACCGCATTATCGGCGCCGTCCTATGAGGTATCCCGCCGCTGGCAGTGGAGTGAATTCCTGTTCAAACCGTATTCAACGAATTCTGCCGGACCGGGATTAATTCTTGTTTCGGTAGTCAAGGGAACCGTGGAAATCAGGAACGTGAGGCTTGAGCGACGTATGCCGCATGGGTGGGATTCCCAGCTTGTGCACTATTTCGCAACTCTGGCCCGTCTTGATTTGGGCACCTCGCTTTCGACCAATGAGAAAGTGACCACCATGTTGAAGCGCGGGATTCTGCCTTCGTTGGCTCTGACCGTTCCCATTTTCTTTGGCAGCCTGGTGTTGTCGGTGGTGCTGGCGCTCATTTGTGCCTATTGGCGAAATCGTTGGCCGGATCGTATTCTCGTCTTTGTTGCAGTGGTTCTGATGAGTGTGAATTATCTGGTCTGGATCATTTTTGGCCAGTTTTTCATGGCCTATAAATGGCATTGGTTTCCGATCTGGGGGTTTGAGTCATGGGGGTATCTGTTATTGCCGGTGATGATCGGTATTCTCAGCGGATTGGGAGCAAATCTTCGATTCTACCGCACCGTTATCCTGGATGAAATCTACAAGGACTATGTCCGGACCGCTTTTGCCAAGGGATTAAGCCCGGCAGGGGTGCTTTTCAAACATGTGTTACCCAATGCCATGATCCCGATCGTGACGAATACGGTGATTGCTTTGCCGTTTCTCTATACCGGAAGCCTGTTGCTGGAGAGCTTTTTCGGGATTCCGGGATTGGGGGGGCTGAGTATTAATGCCATTAATTCTTCGGATGTCGATGTGGTCCGGGGGGTGGTATTGGTAGGAGCCATTTTGTATGTGGTGGCCAGTCTGATGACCGATCTGTGTTACGCCTTGGTCGATCCGAGGGTGAAGTTAAGGTAATACAAGGCTTTATTGATGGAAGAGTGTGGACAATCATTGTGGCGTGAGGCTTGGCGCGATTTGATGAAGCGTCGGTTAATACGTTTTTGTCTTGGGATTATCGCCTGCTTTTTCCTGATCGCCCTCTATGGTGAGATTGTTTACCGCTACTATCAGTTTGCCGATCGAACCCCCTCATATTCCCGGGTTAACTTGAGTGAGCGGTATCTTCCACCCAGTCCTTTCCGTCATCCCTTTGCATTGGGCGGAGCAATGGGGGGTGGGCTTTGGCACGGGGTCAAGGCATTGACCTACCGGCCTTTGGGAACCGACAACCTGGGCCGCGATGTCCTGCAGAGGACGGTTCAGGGAACCCGGATTGCCTTTCTGGTCGGGGTGGTCACATCTTTGATTGCGATTCCTATCGGGGTTTTGCTGGGTTGTATCAGCGGGTATTTTGGCGGCTGGATCGATGATTTGATTGTGTGGCTCTATTCAACGATCGAAAGCATTCCCGGGTTACTATTTATCCTGGCGGTTTCGATGGTGGTGGGGAAAGGGATTCTGGGGGTTTATCTCGGGATTGGCCTCACCACCTGGGTGGGATTATGCCGGTTATTGAGGGCAGATGTGATGAAACATCGGGATCGGGCTTATGTGATGGCGGCCCAGTCTCTGGGGTTCCCTCCCTGTCGCATTATTTTCCGGCATATCCTTCCCAACGTCTTTCATATTGTGATTATCACCTTTTCCCTGCGTTTCCCTGCGGCCATCGGAACCGAAGTTTTTATGAGTTTCCTTGGAATTGGAGTGCAGGGTGAGCCCTCTTGGGGTATTATGATCGGTAATGCCCGGTTGCGCCTTTGGCAGGGGGTATGGTGGGAAATGGCGGTTGTATCGGCTGCCATTCTATTGGTGGTGCTGGCTTTCAACCTGGTTGGCGACGCCCTCCGGGATGCGTTGGATCCGAGATTGAGATCGAAAGAAAGATAAACCGAACGGTTGATGGGGAGCCTGAGACATGATGACTAAATCGATGATTAAAAAGATAACCCATGAGACCCTTTTGGAGTTTTTCCAAAAACCGGATTATACACCCATGACACTGGGAGAGCTAACGGAGGCATTCGGAGCCCGGGGGGGGGAACGAAAAGCCCTTATCGATATTCTGCAGAAAATGGTCCTTAACGGCGAAATTGTGATCATTCGCAAGAACCGCTATTCATTAGGGGCCCCGGCGGATTTGGTGACTGGCCGATTAGAAGTGAAACGCTCCGGGGGAGGGTATCTCACCAATCTGGATGGTGAACTGGCCGTCCAAATTGAGCGCGGGAACCTGAGCACGGCTTTGCCAGGGGATCAGGTTGTGGTGCGGTTGGAGCCGCGGCGACCGGGGACGCCCGAGTGGCAACGCCAGGGGGTGGTCATCCGCGTGGTGGAACGCGGCACACGGGTGGTGGTCGGGACGCTTAAAAGTACCGGTAAATTTTTGTATGTGTTGCCTCTGAATCCATCCTATCAGCAGGATTTCTATGTGCCGGACGCTCAGGGGGCACAGATTAATGACCGTGTGGTGATCCAATTCACCAATTGGGAAAACCGACATGTCAATCCCGAGGCGGAAATCATCGAGGTCATCGGCCCTGCTGATAATCCCTCTCTGGATACGCTGGCGGTGATGCGGCAATACGATCTGCCCCAGGAATTTCCCGTCGAGGTCATGAGTGAAGCCTCCGAATCGGCAGCCCGGCTCACCCAGGTGGGCAAACGTTTGGATTTGCGGGCTAAGTTTATTTTTACGGTGGATCCCGTTACGGCTAAAGATTTTGATGATGCCCTATCCCTGGAGCGTGATGAAGAAGGGCACCGGGTTTTGGGGGTGCATATCGCCGATGTCAGTCATTTTGTAACGCGGGGAAATGCGCTGGACCGCGAAGCCGTTGAGCGGGGCAATAGTGTTTACCTGCCCGACAAGGTGATCCCGATGTTGCCCGAAGAATTATCCAACGGGCTTTGCAGTTTAAAGCCGGATCAGGACCGGTTGGCCTTTTCTGCGTTTATGACGTTTGATCAGGCGGGACGTATGATCGCAACCCGTTTCGCCCGCACCCTCATCCGTTCCCGTTTGCGCCTGACCTATGAGCAGGCGTTGCAGGTGATTCAAACCCCGGCGGGAATGCATTGCAAGGTGGCCATGCCGCCCGAGGCCCGTCCGCTGATTCTTGAAGTGTGCGAACTGGCGATGCAGTTGCGTGCCCGCCGAATGGCCCAGTGGGCCTTGGATATTACGATGCCGGAAAACGCGGTCATTATTGGAGCGGATGGTATGATTGAGGATATCCGTCCGGTTGAAAATGACATTTCACACCAGATGATTGAGGAGTGCATGGTGGCCGCCAATGAGGCGGTTGATCGGGAGTTAAGTGCGAAGGGATTGAAGTTGATTCATCGGCTTCATGAGGAACCGGACTCTGAGAAAATTGAAATGCTGACCGCTGATTTACATGACATGGGGTATCAGCCCGGTCAACTAAAGCACCGGCGCAACCTGATGGAATTCCTGACCCGGATCAAGGATACCCCCCTGGCCAATAGCGCGCAGATGGCGGTGCTTCGCAGCATGAAGCGGGCGATTTACAGTTCAAAAGAAGGCGGCCATTTCGGTTTAGCCAAGAAATATTATGCGCATTTTACCTCGCCGATCCGGCGCTATCCCGATTTGGTCGTGCACCGGATTCTGGCGGCGATGCTGGAAGGGAAGAGTAATCCCTATCCGAATCAGGAATTGGAGCGACTGGCCGTGCATTGCTCGGAAACAGAGCAAGTTGCGCAGGCGGCGGAACGGGAACTCCTGGAAATTAAAAAATACCGGTTTCTTGCCCAGCAGATCGAGCAGCGCAATGTCAGGGTTTATGACGCCGTGGTCGTCAAGGTGATGAATTTCGGGCTCTTTATTGAGCTGGATGGTCTTGGGGTTCAGGGCCTTCTCCATGTCTCTGCGATCTCGGAAGCGTTTGTCCGTTTTGATCCTGCGGCCAAAGCCCTGCGGGCGGGACAGGACTTGTATAAGTTGGGGACCCGTTTGAAGGTGATTCCGGTAAAGGTGGACTTTGACAAACGCCGCATTGATTTCGCCTTGCAACGGCCCGAGGCTGAAAAGGCGAAAAATGAGGAGAGGGCGCGGTCAGGCCGCAACGGGGCGCAAAAAGGCCGGAGGCGACGCGCGTGATCTTCAATCGCTACCTGTTATGGGTGTGGTGCGTGGGGCTATCAGTTGGCGCTTCCGCAAGTGCCGCGGAGAATGCGCTGGCGGATATTGACGCCCGATTTACGGCATTGGAAAACCCCGTTTGCATGGAATACGATGTGGGTTATCGGTTTCTGCACCTTGAACTTGCGCGGGTGGGCAAGATCGTGGCGACCTCAACGGTGGGAACCTGGCATCATCGTGTGACAGGCCAGAATGTGGCCGCCCTGTTTCTCGACATGAAAGTAAACTCGCCTGACAGCGGGAGGCCGGGAAAGCGGAACAGGGTGTCCATTCACGACAGGATTATTGCCGTGATGACGCTGCCGGAAATGAAGGCCTTGCTGTTTGCAAAGTACACTGATGAGTATCTGCACCCTCTGCTGGGGCGCGAAAAGGAATCTTTGATTATCTCCGTGTATGACGCCCAGGCAGGGTGCATGGCCTATTCCACCTGCAACCTGAAGACGGGGGCGACCTCAACGAATCTGGCGAATCCTGAGGCCTTGTTTGACTTGAGCCAGAATATTAAGCCTGTGATGGATTATTTGGTCAGTCAGAATCGTGCTGAGGGTTGCAACGTGGCGGACTCAAGACAAGGACATATTGTGGCGAATCTAGACGGCAAAGTGGTGGCCTTGCAGATTTTAACTAAACCGGATCGAAGTCCGGTATGTTTTGGGAATCTACGTTTTGCGGCGACCTGCATTATGCCGGTAGCTGAGTCTGGGAGTTCAGTCAAACCACGGGAATTCCGTGCCTGGAGCCTTGAATTCAAGAAACTGGCGGCAATGCGCAAGGATGAAGGGCTTGTCAAGGCGGCTCAGGAGGCTCCCATTGAATCGATTGTTCCGCTCGTGATGGATTATGAACTCGCGCTCGGTAGCGTCCGTACCACCATGACGGGCATTCATATGGGGGACGGTTCCGCCGCCAGTCCCGCGCTAGTGATGTCGAAAGGTCCAAAAACGGTGGCTCAGGAAAAGCCCGATTCCCACTAAACTTTCGGCGCAAAGTTTGGGGAGCACTTCCACCATGTGAATTTTCCATCCCGTCAGGTGGAGAATCGAATCCGCCAATCCCAGTGGCAGGTATTGATGCTTCATGAACAGCTGATGGAACCCCCAAACAAGAAGGATCGATGCGCAGTAAGATATAATCCACACAATACCAAAGCGGATAAGCTCCCGATGGGTTCCGGTAAGTTGTTTCCTGTTGAACGTCCATAATTTGTTGAAGGCAAAACTGAAGAGTCCCCCGCAAGGGCGACTGATCAGGTTGGCGCCTTCCGGTGAAAAATCGGCAAAATGGATAAGAACACCATAGATTGAAAAATCTGTGATCGCACTTCCGAGGCCAACCGTGGCATATTTTCTGATCTGAATGATCCAACTCATATGATTTAGTGTGGTAAACTACGGGAAACTGAGACTGCCAGCAATCATAATACTGTGGGCGATGTTATGGTTGAAGCGGAGTTTCGCATTTACTTTTGCATTTTCTCCGTCTGAATGTAGAATGCTGACCTTTCTATGGGAACCACCTCGAAAAAATTAGTGCTTAAGAAGCCCAATTTGCGTGCCACCAATGTGGCGACGGCGCTTCGAATTCCGAGACTGGCGGTTGGGAAATCCCATCAGCTCAAAAAGTCCGAAAAGAAATCTTCCGCCTTTTCGAGTCAGCGCTATCAGATATCAGATACAATTGGCGAAGGAGGCGTTGGGACGGTTTTCAAAGCCTTCGACTCGATGTTAAAGATGGATGTGGCGATCAAAGTGCTTAAGCCTGAGATTGCACGCGATCATGAGGCGCTTGCCCAATTAAAGGCCGAAGCCGTTGTGTCTATGAAGTTGTCCCATGAACACATTGTGCGGATTCACAATGTTGAGAGTGAAAATGAGCACGTTTTTATTGTCATGGAGTATGTGGAAGGTCAGACTTTGCGCGAGATTGTCGAGGGGTTGGGCGCGTTGTCTCTCCCTGCGGTCTTGGATATCACCCATGCCTGTGTGGAGGCACTCACTTATGCGCATGAACAGGGAGTTTTGCATCGCGACATCAAGCCCGAAAACATCATGGTTAACAGTAGTATGTTGTTGAAACTGCTCGACTTCGGGTTGGCCATCAAGATCGCGCGGGGACAGGAGCAAAGCGACTTGATCGAGGGGTCGCCGGGATATTTGAGCCCGGAACAGTTGCACGGCTTGCCGATTGATGCCAGAACTGATGTTTTTTCCCTCGCGGCTGTGGTCTGTGAGTTGTTGACCGGACAAAAAGCGTTCCCGCACACGGATAAATTAAAATATATGTACGATGAAGAACCGGTTGGGATTCAATTACTTCCTTCGGCGGTCGCCCAGGCGATCCAGTGGGGACTCTCGCGCGATGCCAATGCCAGATATAATACTCCTGCAGAATTTTATGCGGCTTTAGAACAAGTGGTCAGACCGCTGATTGCCTGATTTTTTTATTGGATGTCAGAAAACTGTTAGTGGAAATGTTCGTTTTCGGTTGCATTAATCATGAATCTTTTTGTGTCAGGACCGTTGATGTTTTTGGAGTTGATGCAGGCGCTGACCGGCAAGTCTTTTATGACCAAATTCGGGCAGTTGCACGGATATGCCCAATTTATGATCAAAGAGGAAGGTCAGTCCGCCATGATCCTTTTCCCGGACAGGATGGTCGATGGCGTGGTCTATCTGGATATGGATGAGGTGTCGCTTGCCAAAATTGATGCCTTTCAAGGGAAACGGTTTGTAAGGGAAGAGGTCTCGATTGAGGGGGAAGGGGGCGAATGGCTTGAAGCCAGCGCGTATTGTTTAAAGCTATCGCGAAAATCACTGCTCAGGGGCGAGGAATGGGATGAGGATGTTTATCGAGCAAAATATTTGAAGAAAGAGTTGGCATCGTGTCGGAAATAGCGGGTTTGGATATTCTTGAAGAGACCTGTCTTGAACCCCATGTCGGGCGCCTGACTTTTTCGCAGTTATGTCGGCGATTGGGCCGTTCTCCTCACTACTTGCGAAATATTCAAATGAAACTGGGCCTTTATCTCCCCAAGGAAACCGAGGGGTTCTCGCCCGCTTACTTCCATTTTCTGGAGACCATTATCATTTTAAGGGCTTTCTCCGTGCCCCTCGAAGACATTGCCGAGCTTTTCGAAGCGGAAAAGCGAATTTTGCGTTTTCTTCGTATTGATACATTAACCCTTTCGCCGATCTGGTACTTGGATCAATGTGGACGCAGTGATGAAGGTGCCAATCGCTTGCTTCTTACCAATCAGGACTTGGGCGGTTCCATTACTGAGGGGGGCGTGCAATTCCATCTCGATTTTCGTGGAATGCATGGCGAACTATTTTCCGGGGCCGAAATGGGGCAGGATGCCAAACGTGTGATGGCGGCCTATGATACCCGTCTGGCAAAGGTGCGAGGCCGCGTGAAAACGGAGGAAGTCGTCCTCCGTCGAGCGCTGGCTTGGTCCGACCGCTGGGAGGCAAAATAGCGTGAAGATTATCGATAAATATGTGCTGAAGCAGTACCTGATCCCGTTCGGATATTGTTTCGTGGCTTTCAGCTTGCTTTATATTGTGATCGATTTGTTTGATCGTTTTTCAGACTTCCTTGAAGTAAAGGCCCCGATCAGCGATATCCTGATTTATTATGGATATTTCCTGTTCAAAGTGAACGGTCATAACCCGTTTATTATCGTGATTCTTCCGATTGCGCTGTTGTTGGCAACCCTCTATACCATGACTCAGTTTGCCCGGCATAATGAGTTGACGGCGATGTGTGCCAGCGGGGTAAGTGTCCGGCGTTTGTTGCTTCCCATGATGGGGGTTGGACTCTGTGCGAGCCTTTTTGGGGCCGTCATTCAGGAGACCGTGGGGCCGGTCGCCACGCGATGGATTGCGGATTATACCAAGCAGGTCTTGAAACGCTCGCCCGACTCGTCCTTTGTGGTCAAGGAATATGTCTATCATACCGGCCCAACCCGTCGGCAATGGTTTATCCAAGCCTTTGATCAACGCACTCCGACGCATTTATCAGGAGTCAAAGTTTCTCAACAACGGGCTGACGGTTCGATTGAGACGGAGATTACGGCGGAACATGCAGAGTGGTTGGATGGTGCTTGGTGGTTTTACGGGGTGCAAAAGAAGGAATTTGATGAAAAGGGAGATCCTGTTGGCCCGCCTTCCGCACTGGTGGAGAGGCCAATGGAAATGTCGGACTATGCTGAGAGTCCGGACGATTTTGTGAATGAGATGAAAGATTCGGATTATCTTTCAACTCTAGAAATGATTCGAATTGTTCAAAACAGGCCCAATATCTCGGCCAAATGGGTGGCCTCACGTCTGACAGATATTTATGGTCGTGTTGCTATGCCCTGGTCTTGTCTGGTCCTGTTGTTATTGGGACTACCAGCCACCGCCGGTGGGGCACGACGACCCGCCATGCGCAGTGTGGTGTTCGGATTGTCAGCCTTGTTCGGGTTCTACTTCCTGGCGCAGTTCGGCTTGATCCTTGGTAAACAGGAGATCATCCCGCCATGGCTTGCCGGATGGTTGCCCAATCTTGTCTTTCTGGTTGTCGGCGGGATTCTTACTTGGCGCTTGAAGTAAAGCTTAGTTTCTTTCGCAGGTACCAGACAATGAATGAGATGACGCCAAGTCCCGCCATGGCGGCGGTGATTTGTGCGACTGAGTGTTGGAGGGTGTCCTTGTTGAATCCTTTTCCAAGACTGCTTCCGATGGCTGCCACCATAATGGAACTGGGCAGGTAGCCGAGGAATGACCCCAACAGGAAATATCGGTGTTTGACGGGGGTAAGTCCCAGAATCAAGTTGGGAACGATGCCGGCAATAGGAAGTTGACGCACCAGGAAAATCGTAAAGGTAGATGGCTTCCTCAGCATATTCCGGAGCCGCTGACTATTCTCAATCCGTTTGCGTACCCATTCACGTCCACCCCAGCGGGAGAATACGAAAGTCGCGTAAGAACCGAAAAGTGCTGAAAATTGTCCGATAATGAATCCCGCTTTAAACCCGAATAAAACACCGGCAAGCCCGCATAAAAGCATGCGGGGAATACCAATGGCGATCAATGTGATGCAGACAAGAAAATAGATGGTCGAAGCCCATATCCCCAGACGGCTGATATACGCCTTCCATGCAATATCGCTTGTGAGTGATTTGAGTGGGGTAAAGTGTGCCAGGGCAATGCATGCGACAACCACGAGAGCCATGAGTAATAGTTTTTTTTCTGACTTCCCGGCGGATTCAGCCGCTTCAATTTCAAGCTCCATGGGAATGGGGTCAGGGACATCATTCTGTTCATTTTTATCAGAGATCATCGGATACCGTTTCTGTATAGGATGTGAATTCTGACTTGTTTTCCCTGAGAGTAATTAAAGCCGGGGATGATATCCAGTGTTTCGATTCTCGCGGTATTAAACGCTTCAAGATACGGCTTGAGTTTCTCTTCGGTGACCACGAGGATACCTGCTTCAGGCGTGGATGCCCAGTGCGGAAGGTCTGGTCCTTCAATGGGGGTGATCGGGCCGCGGTCCAGATAGAAATTTAGACTGGGTTCTCCGTAACCGCAAGTACTCACCGGAGTCATGGGGGCACTGTTCTGTTGAATAACGGCCGCCAGCATAGGGGAGAGCTTAAAGGGCTCAATGGCGGGGAGCAGGAACAGGCTAGCCGAGATCAGAATGACTAACATGCCGGTCCCGAGGATCCCGACCACGTATTTGTGTAGACCTTTCCGGTAATAATTCAATGATAAGCACGTCATGGCTATGAAGACTGCGCCCATTACGGTGGCGGGCACCCGGATGCCAAAAAGAGGGCTTTTGGCCATTACCCATGGGGCGATAATCAATCCCATGCCGAGTACGATTCCAATGAACACGAAGAGCCACAGTCCTACTCGTGCGGCGATGGAATTATTTCCCTCACGTCGGGTACGACTTGCCTGATTAAGTCCTAAGGCGGCCGTTATGGCCAACGCCGGCCAGGCGGGAAGAATATAATGAGGGAGTTTGGTGGCGACCAGACTCATCAAAATAATTACCGGCAACACCCAGCAGAAAAGGATTCGATGGCGTTTTGGGGCTTCATCAGACAGGCGTGGTGACTCGGAGAAAATCCTCGGGAGATACAGTATCCATGGGAAAAATGTCAGGATCAAAACCGGAATATAGTAGAAATAGAATACAACTGATTTTCCTCCATGACTTTCCATGGCATTCAGGGAACGGTTAACAACATGTTTACCAATGCCCTGCCTTAAAAATTCCCCATTTGTGGCCGCATTCGCCGGAAGTCCCCACGAAAGGAAAAGAAGGGTTGACGCCGTTACCGCAAACAAAAGCCAGCCCGCATAAGGCCATGGGTTGAGTGTTTGAGCTCTGGCAAATAGCAGGATGGCAACGATAACCAATAGCGGGACGGCCAGGCCAACAGGTCCTTTGGTGAGCATGGCCCCGCTAAGCGAGAGAATGAGCAGGATGATGTGCCAGAGCCGGAATCCGTTGAACCAGGATAACATAAATGACGCAATGGCTCCGGTGATACAGGCCAACAAAAGCGCATCCGTGGTCGCGGCTGTCCCGCTGACGGTCATTAATGGGGTGAGCATGAGGATGAGTCCTGCCCAAAAGGCGGTTTTTAGATCATAAAGTCGGCGGCCTAGCCAGAAGGTCAGAAGTGCGGTGAACAAAGTCGCGATGGGGGCCACCAGACGGCAGGAAAGTTCAGACACCCCTAAAATACGGACAGGGATTGACATGAGCCAATAGATGAGGATGGGTTTATCAGGACGGAGTTGGTGATTAAAAGTGGGGAAAAGATAATTCCCGGATTCGACCATTTCCACGGTTGCCCTGGAGAAGCGGGGTTCATCACGGTCCCAGAGAGATGAGGCAGTGGTAAGGGAAAGGTAAACTGTGAAGATGAGAAGCACGAGGAAGAAAAATGACCGTCCGGAAATCCATCTTCCCTGGCTTTCCCGAAACCAGACCGGTACCAATTTGACCAGTATCAGGAATAATCCGAGTGGCCCCCAGATGCTGAGGAAATCGAGCACGAAGGGGGTGGCACGGGCCCAGGATAGGTTGACAATGGAAAACATGATGATGAGTCCGCCGACAATCGCGAACCAGCGCCGCCGTGGTTTCCAGGGATAACGGCGAAGAACCGCCCATGCGAGCGTACTGGCGATCACCCCCAGCGCGGTGCCAGCCAGAACATCACTGGGATAATGCCGTCCATCATAGACGCGTCCCATTGCGACCCCTGCATTAAGGATGACCGCAATGGGGGGCCCCCAAGGTGAAAGAGACACCAGTGGCATGCAAAAGGCCGCGGCGGTTGCGGCGTCACCGCTGGGAAAAGAATGGGTGTTTTTGTAGCCTGGCCGCTCACGCCCCACGCCCAGTTTAAAAGGCCAGATCAAGGCCGACATGATCAAGAGGGCGAGCATGATATGTGTTGCTCGTTTTCTGGCTCCGCAGATTCCTAAAGCGGAGGCGATCACAAGGACCACATCGCCCTTTCCGAAAGATCGGAACAGGTTTAGTACTTCCTGGAAGATATGGATCTTTCCCACACTCCGGGAAAAGGCGCGCACAGCATCGGAGAGCGTGTAGTCAAAGGGGTAAATAGCTACCGCTACGGCGAGGAGCAGGGCAGCGGTCAGAAGCGCGGGGGCATAATGATGTTTTTTCGGTACACTCATCATAAGGCAAAGGCCGGTAGAAAGGGGGCAAGGGCCTATTATCAAGATTGCTTATAGCTGTTTATCCGTGGATTTTTTTTATGCGTCGGAGTTTAATGGCCTTTTGAATAGGCGTCAATGCAAGAGGGGCCTTTCCGCCTTAAAACCTTGCGTGAATGCCTCGTGCTGGGGCATTCTGTATGCATAACGGGTGAAACGTCTTATGCCAAAACAGCGACTTGATATAATGTTGGTTGAACGCGGACTTGCCGAGAGCCGGGTGAAGGCCCAACGCTTGATTTTGACCGGTACTGTTCGGGTGGATGGACAGGTCGCGGATAAACCCGGTCGGCCGTGTGCAGCTGACGCCATCTTGGAGGTAATAGCGGGTGACAAGTTTGTCAGTCGTGGCGGCGGGAAATTGGAGGCGGCCTTTGAAGCGTTCCATTTGGATGTGAACGTGAAAGTCTGCGTAGATATCGGCGCCTCTACCGGCGGTTTTACGGACTGTTTACTCCAGCATGGGGCGTCCCGGGTTTATGCCGTGGATGTCGGTAAAGGACAACTTGACTGGAGATTGCGTAACGATCCCCGTGTTGTTGTGAAGGAGGAGTTGAATGCGCGCTATCTGTCGGAGCGCGATATTCCCGAGCCCTTTCAATTTGCCGTGATTGATGTCTCCTTCATCTCCTTGACCCTGATTCTTCCGCCTGTTACAAAACTGCTTGGGTCAGGCGGTGAGATCGTCTCATTGATTAAACCCCAATTTGAGGCAGGGCGGGAGAATGTAGGCAAAGGCGGGGTGGTCAGGGATCCCTCTGTTCATGCGGCGGTGGTTGCGCAGATTCGCCAGTTTGGCACCACGGTTTTGTCAATGGAATGGCTTGGATCGTGTGAGTCGCCATTACGAGGACCGGCTGGGAATATTGAGTTTTTGGCCTGGTGGAGGAAAATATGAAAATTCTGGGAGTCATTGCCAATTGTGCGAAAGAGAAGGCGCCCGCCGTTCTGGCGAGGCTTCGCCTGAAGGCGGCGGCACTTGGGGTGCAGTTGCTTCCCGATGCCGCCACGGCTAAATTGATGGGAATCAATTCGTCCGCCACATCGTTGGATGTCGTCAGGCAGGCCGATACGCTTATGGTCCTCGGCGGCGATGGCTCGATGTTGCGGGCGGTCCGGGATTTGGATGGACGTGACATTCCATTGATTGGCGTCAATCTCGGGGCCCTAGGTTTTATGACGAGTGTTCCGGAGGATGAACTTGAGCGTGCCTTGGACTGTCTTGTCCAAAATCAATATACAACCTCGCTGCGTCTGATGCTGGATGCCACGCTTTGGCGTAAAGGCGTATCCTGCGGGGGCTATCGCGCCTTGAATGATGTATTACTAACTTGTGGCGCCAGGGTGGGTACGCTTCGCATGACCGTTGATGGTCAGGATGTGGGCGACTTTGTTTGTGACGGGCTGATTGTTTCAACTCCCACTGGGAGCACCGGACATTCGCTGTCGGCGGGGGGGCCCGTATTATTGCCAACGGCCCCCGCCGTGGTGGTGAGCCTGATTTGTCCGCATACTTTAAGTACGCGCCCCCTGGTCATCCCCTGTGACTCGAGTATTGAAATCAAAGTGGTGGAGCGCGCCGTTTCGGCAATGTTGGCGGTGGATGGTCAGGTAGGCCGGCCGCTTGAAATTGGGGACATCGTGCGGGTTAACCGGAGTTCCCACCGCGTCCGGTTTATTCATCTGCCGGGGTACGACTATTTTGCCGTCCTACGCCAGAAACTCCACTGGCGGGGCACCAACGTCTAGGTGGGCTGGTCTCAGCCCAGCAATCGCCGGCCTTCCGTCTGGGCCACTTCGTAAACCACCCGGACGGGGACATTATGTGTGACAGCGGCTTTAGCGCAGTCTTCATATTCAGGCGAAGCGGTAACCGGAGTGCCATGCCAGCGGCCGATTTTGATTTGAATCGGCCCATAGGCGGTTTCAGCAGTCGCAAACTCACGTTCAAGCATCGTGCGACGCGTGAGATGTTCGCGAACACCGAAAGTCGTGCTTTCGGTGAAGATCAGATCCAGTACCACTGGTTTGAGTTCAGGAGCACAGAGCACTGTCAAAAGAGTCGCCGGTCTTTGTTTCTTCATTTGAATGGCGGATGTAAAGGCATCATAGGCACCGACCAGCAGAAGTTTCTGCACCAGTGACCCCACCAATTCAGGGGTGGTATCATCGATGTTGGTCTCCAATACAAGGCACAGATCGGGATCCGCCGCTTTAACCGGAGGCGCTTCAAGTAAAGTGCCGCGGAGCAGATTGGGACGTTGGTTGAGGGTGCGCTGACCAAAGCCATGTCCTACCGACTTGATTGCCCAGCCTTCAGGCCAGCTCTTGAGATTGCGCCAGGTTGTCAACAGGGCGGCTCCGGTCGGCGTGACCAGTTCATAAGGTTCATCGGCATGGGTGACCTCAAACCCTTTCAGAAGCTCTACCGTGCCGGGGGCAGGATTGGGAAAAATGCCATGTGCACAGGTGATGGTCCCGTGGCCTTGGGGAAGAGGTGAGCATCCGATGTGGTCGATATGAAGGAGGTGTAAGCCGAGACAGGCGCCCACGATATCGGCAATGGCATCCAAGGCCCCCACTTCATGAAAATGGACCTCCTCGGGAGTTTTTCCATGAACCCGGGCCTCGGCTTCCGCCAGCCTCTGGAAAACAGAGATGCTTTTTTTCTTAACGTCCCCCGGCAGGGCTGAAGCCTCAATCAGGGTTCGTATTTCAAGCAGGCCACGATGGGGATGACCGTGATCATGCTTGGGCTCGGCATGATGATGCTCGTGGTGCTCGTGGGCGTGAACGGTAATCTGGGACCCATGCATACCATGTGAGGCGTGTTGCCGGGCCTCGATGGTGATGTGAAAATCCCCGAGGGTGGATAGCCCCTCATTCAAATCAGAAGGACGCACACCAAGGTCAATCAGCGTTGACAGAATCATGTCCCCGCTTGCCCCGCCTACACTGTCAAACCATAATACGCGTTTCATTTTCCCTTGTTAATCATGGCGGCAGCCACACCGGCGCCAAATCCGTTATCAATGTTCACAACGGTAATACCCGGGACGCAACTGTTCAGCATGGCCAGCAGGGCGGTGAGGCCCCCCATGCTCGTGCCGTACCCAATGCTGGTGGGGACGGCGATGATGGGACAGTTGGTAAGTCCGCCCACCACTGAGGGGAGCGCGCCTTCCATCCCGGCTACCACAATCATGACGCGTGCCTTTTTCATGACGGGCAGATGATGAAGGAGGCGATGGAGACCCGCCACACCGACATCGTAGACGCGTTCCACCTTTGCACCCATGGTTTCGGCCACGAGAGCGGCTTCCTCAGCCACCGGAATATCTGTCGTGCCTGCGGAGAGAACCACAATACAACCTGTGGGGCGGGGGCGCGGAGTGACATCGAGTGTCAGCACCCGGGCGGCTTCATGATAACGGATTTTCGGGAAGGCGGCCTTGACGGCGATGTACTGTTCTTTTGAGACCCGTGTGGCCAGGCAGTTTTGTCCGGCCGCCACCAGGGCTGAAACAATTTTGACCAACTGGTCTGCCGTTTTCCCCTGACTGAAAATGACTTCCGGGAATCCGCGGCGACGGAGACGATCTGTATCCAATCTGGCGAAACCGATGTTTTTTTCGCGTAATCCCTCGATCTGCCGGAATGCTTTTCCTGCCGACAGGGTTCCTTTCGCTACAGAGTCCAGTATTTTTCTTACAGTCATCAGGTAAGAATGAAAGAGAGTGATGCCGGAATCAAGAAGAATTCAGGAATCAGTAGACAGTATCAGTAGACAGTAGGCAGTGAGCAGTGGGCAGTTGCCCACTGTCTACTGCTCACTGTCTACTGCCCACAGGCTTCTTCGTCATACCGGCGAAGAATCTTATACTGTGTATCCCGTTGTGCGGCGGTAAGCCCGGTTTGCTCGATCAGGGCGACGACCAGTTCCGGGGCAACAGCATAGGTGGTGCCGGTAGCCCGGACAACTTGTTCATCCATCAGGACTCCGCCAAAGTCGTCGGCACCGAATACGAGCGCCAGTTGTGCCAGATCGGGCCCCTCGGTAACCCAGCCGGCTTGGATATGAGGGATGTTGTCGAGAACCAGTCGGGCGAGGGCGACCATGTGCAAGTAGTCCGGTCCCGTGGCGGGCTTTTGAATCCATTGGGTATTATTGGGTTGAAAACTCCAGGGGATAAACGCCGTGAACCCGCCGGTTTTATCCTGCAATTTGCGAATACGGAGCAAATGCTCCACCCGTTGCGCCGGGGTTTCTCCAAGTCCGTAAACCATGGTAGCAGTTGTCTTCATGCCCATTTCCTGAGCCGTCTCCATGACGGCCAGCCAATCATCGGTAAGGATTTTCTTGGGGCTGACCTGTTGGCGAACCGCATCTACCAGGATTTCCGCCCCCCCGCCCGGCAGTGAATCCAATCCGGCCCGACGCAACCTTTCCAGCGCCTCGCGAATGGACAGCCCGCTTTTTCTGGCCAGATAGTTGATTTCAGTTGGGGAAAGGGAATGAATGCAAACCTCTACCTTATGTTTGATGGCGCTGAACAAATTCTCGTAAAAGGTCAGGTCGAGTTCAGGGTTCAAGCCGCCTTGAATCAAGATCTGGGTTGCCCCGCGGTGAACGGACTCCACCACTTGTTGCAATATGTCTTCGGCAGATAAACAGAAACCTTTGCCGGACCCGGGGGCCACATGGAAAGCGCAGAACTTACAGCCCGCCTCACAGACATTGGTGCTGGAAAGATTGCGATCAATGACAAAGGTGCCGAGATTGCCCGGCACGGCTTTATGGCGCCGCTGATGGGCCAGCATGCCGATTTGATCCAGTCCGGCCTCGTCAAGCAACACAACCGCATCATCTTTTGATAGCCGTTGCCCTTTACGGGCTTTTGTCAGTGCCGACTTCAACTTCGCCGAGGGCACGGCCGGAGGGGGATCCGATATTTCGGGAGTCGTCTGAGCGGCCTCGTAGCGGCTGTTTACCAATCGGGGAATGAGCCCCAGTCTGGTGATGAAGGAATCCATTTCCGCCGTTGATCCAAAGCGCTGGGTAGTGGGGGCCCCGGCGGCTTTGGCGATGCGTTCATCCAGACTGGTTCCCCCGACATCATCGATGCCGCCTTCAAGCAGGACTTGGAGTAACTTGCGATCCACATAATTCACCAGCATGCGGAGGTGGGGCACATTATCGAGGAAAAGGCGGGAAACGGCAACAATGCGGGCGATGGTATAGCCACCGGGGGCTCGCGCAACGGAGAGGCGGGTGCCTTTGGGCTGAAAAGGAAGCGGGATAAAGGCTTTGAATCCGCCGGTCATATCCTGCAACTCCCTGAGTCGGGTGAGGTGATCGATGATGTCTTCATCTTTTTCCAGATGACCAAAGAGCATGGTGGCGTTGCTGGGGAGTCCCAATTCGTGGGCTTGACGGTGAACCGATAACCAATCATCCGCCGAAATCTTTTTTGAGCAGATTTGATCGCGAATGGAGCCGTTGAAGATTTCGGCTCCGCCGCCGGGAATAGCGCTGAGGCCGGCGTCATGCAACCGCCGGAGAACCGTTGCCACCGGCAGATGGGCGCGTTTGGCCAACGATTGAATTTCCACGGCGGTCAGGCCTTGGATGAGTACTTTCGGCAGGATATCATGGGCCATCCGGAATAGAGCTTCATAATAGTCGAGCCCGATGTCCTCCTGCAGACCCCCGACAATGTGCAGATCTGTCAGCCCCATATCACGGGCAGCCAGGAATCGGATGCGGGCTTGATCCAGTGTCATGACATACGCATCGGCGGCCTCCGGTTCACGCCAGAAGGCGCAGAGTTCGCACCGGTTTTCGCAGATATTGGTCGGGTTGAGATTAAGGCTATGGGTAAAGCAGGTGATCCGGCCGTGTAGTTGGCTGCGAATCTGATGGGCCTTTCCGATCAGTTCAGCGGTATCCGCATGGCGCAACAGATCCAGCGCATCGGCGGGCGATAGGCGCGGTGTTTTGGGCGCTGGTTGAGGGGTGGTTGTCATTTTATCTGGCAATGGGTATTAAGACCTCATTCCGGCGCAAAAACCATAAGGTAAAGGGTGGGTTATAGCGGGCCCAGACGGGTTCTCCCGTCACGGTATAGCCTTTGCTCTTGATCCATGTCTCCAGTTGTTCCTTGTTCTTGAGGTAATTCTTTTGACTCCATGTTCCTGAATACTGAACGGCGGCAATCCTTTGGCTGGGAACCGCCCTTATGGAGAGTGTCGAGTCGGTGGGCAGGGGCAGAGTTTGCAAGGTGTAGTTGGCTGGCATCATGAAGCTGACCGCCCAGCCGCCTTTTGCGCGCTCTTGCCCAACGGGTGCCGTCATGGAGATTTGCTTGCCGCGGACTTCCTGGGAAACAGGAGCCGTCATGGCGATGGAGTTGCTGGCTTGATTGGCGCCGGTGATATAACGGAATAACTTCATGAAAGCCAGATTCCCGGCTTCTTCAAGGGAGCTATCCACAATGGTTTCAACGAGCAGATGAGGTTCATAATCGCGGACTTCAAATGCCTCGCTCTTTTCTACCACTTTATATTTTGCTTCTTCTGTAGCCATCGCTCCCACTGTTCCCAGTATCACGACTGTTGCCGCAATAAACAAACGGTCACGGATCATAACGTTCTCCTGCTAAGTGGTCCTAATATTACGGAGGATGAGAGGCACTGACAAGCCGTTTACACCCCGATCATTTGCCCGAACAACGCCATGCCTTTGCGTTCTTGAGCCCCGATATCGTAACGGATACAGTCGGTGTAATATTCCTGACAGACGGTCTCGCTAATCCCGAGCTTTAGCGCCTCCCGGCGTGCAATTTCGGGAATCGCCGCAGTTCCGGCACGCTTGGCAGCCTGGATTACTTTTACTAGCCCTTGGGGATCGGCATGATCGCGCCGGACCGCCCAAACGGCAAATACAAATGGCAAGCCGGTCATTTCGTTCCAGGCCGTTGCGAGATCGTAATCTCCAGCCTGTCCCGGTGGTTCACACAGGGCTCGGTCGCCGATCACGACGCAGGCATCAGCCACACTTGGGTCCGTAACAGTCTGAACGGCCCGTTTCCAGTATTGGCTCAGGAGAATCAGTGCCAGCGCATTTGACGTGCGTGAAGCCGGATCCAGACATAAGGTGTTGACCTGTTCAATAGGCCGACGGCATCTCAGTAATACACTTCGAACCTTTTTACCGGAACAAATGCCCACGCCTTCCAGCAACGTGAGGGTCGGGTTGGCGAAGAGCGCCGCAACCGGAATCAGGGCGGCATCAACGGTCCCCGCCAGCAGAGGTGTCACTAATTGTGATGGGGTATTCAACTGCACTCGTGAGCCCGGGCTGATTTCCGGGATAAATTGCACCAGCGGCACCGAGTTGGCGTATTCTGGTGCGGCAAAGGTGTAGGGGCCTGGTACATGCGCGCTGAAGAGTGTGACAAAGCCTCCTGTTAACGGTGTGTGATGGGCCCGGGTAAATCCGGCTGCAGTCATCTCGGCTAGAATCGCATCGGGTGGCGGGAAATGCTCAATCGAATCGGCCAGATAGCGGTAGGCACTCCCCTGTGACAGAATGGAACCCAATAGCGGGATTACTTGCCGGGTATGAAATTGGTGAATCAGTCGCGGTATGGTAGCGGCGGGTTTCGTCAACTCCAGAATGACGATCGCCCCTCCGGGGCGGAGGACACGCCGCATCTCCCGAAACGCCTTTGCGCGATCATCAATGTTTCGCAGGCAGAAAGCGCTGACAATGCCATCAAAAGAAAGATCGCCGAAAACCAGAGCTGTCGCATCGCCGGTTTGGTAGATTGCCCGGTCTTGCACTCCCAACGAGCGGGTTTTCCGTTGGGCGATTTCAATCATCGGCATAGAGAGGTCAATGCCGGTTAACCTGGCTGACGGATCTTTGTGAAGCACGGCAATCGCTAGGTCACCCGTCCCACAGCCGATATCAAGAAAGTTGCGCCGGTCGCTTGCGCAACCTGTTGCGCAAAGGCTTTTTACTGCTTTCCGGCGCCAGATCCGGTGCAGGCCAAACGACATGAGTGCGTTCAGAAGATCATAACGCCGGGCGATGCGGTCGAACATGCGGCGGTTTTCCTCCGCCGGAATGAGGGCGTCGCGAGACGGACTGGTCATCGGGCCGACTCCGGTAGGCCGTATCTGGCCCAGTTTTCATTGACCCGCTTTTCATGAACCGGGTTGAAGGCCACCGGTTGGCGATAGCCGGGCTTCCAGGTGGCATCGATAGCGATGGGAAACTGTAACACCAAACAGTTCCCCACAACCTCTCGTTGGGCGGGGTGGAGATCCAGCATCGGATCAAAGCGCGTAAACCAGCCCCAGAGAATCATCCGCAAATCATTCAGGGGAACATCAGGCGACACGAGTACGTGGAAAAGATACTGGCTCGTTGCCGGGTGTGCGGCCAGTGCTTCACGGATAGCCGGCTTGTTGGCTTCGGGTGGAACTTGGACAATCAGGAAAGCTTCGCCCACTGCCACCATGGCGATGATTTGGGTATGAACGGCCGCCATTGCTGGAGGAGGGGGAGGGGGCTGAAGGCGGAGCGGAGGACGATGGCCCCTTGTCCCCAATAATATCAATTTGCTGCCCGTATTCATAGAAGGTCCGGTAAAATCCAGGGTATCCTGTGCAGTAGGGGTTAGGAGATGTATCCCGCTTCGGGCATCGAGAGTTTCCCATAGCGTCCGGCTGACCTGCCTGAAGTCCCGGACATTTACGTTGTGATCAACGACGATCATGATTTTAGTGAGCGAAAGCTGTCCTTCCCCCATGAGGCCAAGAGCGTGTTTAAGCGCTTCGTGTCCGTAGCGTTCTTTGACGGCGGCAATGGCGAGAGGATGGAAGCCGGTTTCCGGGTAGGCCCACAGATCGCTGATGGCCGGCTTGATGAGTTTCAACAAGGGCAAGGTCATTTCCTGAAGGGCTTCGCCGATGTAGTAATCCTCCTGGGGTGGCTTGCCAACCACGGTGGCGGGATAGATGGCGTCTTTACGGGCCAGCATGCGGGCCACACGGAAGACCGGGAACTTTGCGCTGTGGGAATAGTGTCCCAGGTGGTCCCCGAAGGGCCCTTCCTGCCGCTCATCACCGGGCGTTACGCTGCCTTCAAGCACGAATTCGGCAGTGGCGGGAATACGGTGGCCGGTGCCGGAGCGCTTAATGACATCAAGCGGGTGCCCCATAAGCAAGGCCGCCAGCAGACGTTCGTCAATCCCTTCGGGAAGGGGTGTGATGGCGGCGATGGTAAGCGCTGGGGCCCCCCCCAGAATGACGCTGATGGGAAGTGCTTTGCCGCGATCGGCGGCAATCTGAAAATGAAACCCCCCGCCTTTTTCAATCTGCCAGTGCATTCCTGTGCTGGTGGCGTCATACCGTTGAAGGCGGTAGATGCCGAGGTTCCCCGCACCCGTACGCGGGTCGACAGTATGGACCAGTGGCAAAGTGAAAAACGGGCCGCCATCCAAAGGCCAGCAGGTCAGGCAGGGCAACAGGTCAAGTCGGGCCGGGCTGAAGCATTCCTCAAGTATCGGGCCACGACGTACTGTTCGCAACCGGGCTTGGGCAACCTGCCAGAGTTTGCGGCGTTCCGACCACACCGCCGACAAAGTTGGAGGCATGAATCTTTCGGCGAGATGTACTAAATCCTCACCAATGGCGCCGGGGTGTCGTCCAAATGCCAACTCCACTCGCTCAGGTGTACCGTAGAGATTGGTTACCAACCGGTAAGGCGAACCTTTGACATGTTCAAATAATACGGCGGGGCCCTGTTCGGCCAGCAACCGGTGTTGAATGATAGTAATGTCCTGATCCGGATCGACCTCGGCGGTTACCCGGACAAGTTTCCCGCATGCCTCCAGTTGACTGATGAATCCACGGAGATCAATTGCGCTCAAGTGAGGGTCTCCCAGTTTGATGGGGCAGGATGTCCCAGAACGGCCAGGACCCGATCCACGTAAAGCTCAAGCAGGTCTGCCATTGTGACCTGATGAGGATCCTTGCCGGCTACTTGATAGAAAGGCGGTGAGAGCGGCATTACGATGCCCCCGGCACCTGATACGGTCGCGGCATTTTGGAAATCGATCCGTGTCCACGGCGACTCTCGTACACAGAGAACCACCTTGCGTTGCTCCTTAAGATGACAATGTGCCGCACGCGAAATCAGGGTGTCGGCAATGCCGTGGGCCACTTTGGCCAGGGTATTGGTGGAGCAGGGGAGGATGACCATTCCCGCGGTGGGGACTGAACCCGATGAACTGGGGGCGGCCAGGTCGGCATCGTCAAAGACACGGGCGGCCATGGCGGCCAGCTTGGCGAAATCACCGCACTCACGTTCATAAACCTTTTTCCCCCAGTCGCTGGCCACCAATGCGACCGGCCACGGCGACTTCCTGATCAGAAGTTCAGCGGCGTAGGCTCCTGTGGCCCCTGTTACAGCGAGTAATAGATTCATTGTTATATCTCAAATCTCATATTTCAGATTTACAGGATGGCAATCATCGCTCCGGCAATTCCGGCAATGGCGGATACCGGAAAGAATCTAACATGAAGCGGTAACTTTGAATAGTAGGCCAGTCCGAAAGCCACACAGGTCACGCCCAGCGCCAGACCGGATGCCAGGTCGGCGCCAACCAATCTCCAGAGTTGTACCGCGGCAACAATGGCCACCAGGTGAGTCAGTGCCGCCATCCACTGGGCTCCTGTGCTTCCGAGCGCGGCGGGGAGGCTATGAACCCCGTTCTCCCGGTCGGCCTTCATATCCTGGAGGGCGTAGATAATGTCGAACCCGCTGATCCAACAGAAGGTGAACAGGGTCAACATCAGGGTCGCCCCATCAATGGCGGTGGAACCGGTGACGGCAACATAGGCCCCCAGCGGACCTAACGCCAGACAGACACCGATTCCATAGTGACAAAGGCTACTTAAGCGCTTAAGTAGGGAGTATGTGATCAAAACCAAGGCGGGGATCGGGGAAAGTTTAAGACACAAAGGCCCGAGTGCCGCGCACGCCGCAAGATAAACGACGAGGCCTGCGATGGCTACTACCCAAGCCTGCCCCAGTGAAAGTTTGCCGCTGGGAAGTTCCCGGTTGGCTGTGCGGGGGTTGAGTTGGTCGATATGACGGTCCAGAATCCGGTTCATGGCCATCCCAAGTGACCGTGCGCCGGTTCCCGCCAGGATGACAAGTATCAATGGCCGCAGTCCCGGCCATTGTCCTTTAGCCCCGAGCCAGGCGCCGGCCAGCAAGAGCGGCAGACTGAAAATAGTGTGTTCGACTTTTACAAAATTCAAAAGACGCGACATCAACTTCCCGGTGGGCGGGGCCAGATGATGCTCCAGTCCGGCAATCACTTCCTCCGCCAGAACGGTGGAGACGCGGGTGAGATTCAGGTGCAACTCCTCGTGTCCGGTATCGTCGGCACGATCGCTGACAACTTTCAGCAACTGGAAGGCCACTCCACTTTGTTGGCACGTCTTGACAATGGCATAGCCTTCCATATCCACCATGTCGGCGTGGGCCGCCAGGATGGTCCGGCTTTCGCCTCCGAATACCGGTTCGCTGACCGATACCAACCGGGCTGCCGGCAGGGAACGCCACAGGGATTCAGTGGGGAGCGGCTGCGAGGGGGTGGTGGGATCCTTTAGCAAAATGTCCCCTTCGACTAGCTCCGTGATGTGGCACATGTGGCCCGGGGCGACGGTGTGCGTGAGGGCGCCACAGATCCCAACATTAAGGATTCGTGTGGCTCCTCGGTCACGAATGGCATATTCCGTGGCTGCCATGGCCGCTTTCGGGCCAATTCCTGTAATGACGACGAGGCCGCCGGGGCGTCGGTCCAAAGCTTCAAAGCTGTAGGTTTCAAACGGTTGAGTTAATCGCTTTCCGGCCTTGAGGAGGTCGATCAGGGGTTGAGCTTCGCTCATGGTGGCGAGAAGAATGGCGATCATTGAATGACTCCTGCTTTGCGTGCCATGGATTCCAATACTGCGACGGCCTTGTGACCGACTTCACCAAGGTCAACGGAAAAGTCGGTGACAAACATCTGGATGTGTTTTTGCACAACCGTTTCATCGGTTTCGCGGGCATTTGAACGGACGTACTCAGCCGACGCCTCGGGATGAGCCCGGGAGTGAATAATGGATCGACGGAGTAATTCGTCAATTTTCGCAATGACAGTGGGCCCGAGCGTTTTACGGGCTACAATGCAGCCCAGGGGAATGGGCTGTCCTGTTTGTTGTTCCCACCATTGCCCGAGATCCTCAATGCAAATCAGCCCGGCCTGTTGATACACAAAACGCGATTCATGGATAAGAATTCCGCAGTCGGCCTCGCCAGTACGGACCTGTTCCATCACCTGGTCATAGGGGACAAAAATCTTCTCATGGGCGTCTGGTGCCCAAAGTCTCAAGAGCAGGTGAGCCGTAGTCAATTCACCGGGTACGGCGATCCGACAGCGGGAAACAACGGCAGTGCTCATTGGGGCGCGTGAAACGAGCAGGGGACCGCATCCAAATCCGAGAGCGGCGCCGGAGTTGAGGAGTTGATAGTGCTGCCGGACCAGAAGATAGGCGTGAAACGAGATTTTCGTAATGTCGTAGGTGCCTTCCAGCGCGAGCCGATTGAGCGTCTCCACGTCATGGAGGTGAACGGATACCTTGTAGCCGGAGCCAGCCAACAGACCGGTAGCCACGTCATGAAACATCGACGTATCATTGGGACAGGGCGAATAAGCCATGGAGAGGTTCATATTCCTCACTCTTTCGGCCAGCAGGGTAGCGATGTTAGAGTGGCCAGTTCCTTGTCGAGGCGTGAGGCATCCCAGGCGAGTTCGCGTGCCATGATGACCGCCGCATTCATCACAGCGGCTTTGGAGGGGCGCCCTGCCGAGCCCAGATCCGTTCTGCGCAAGACAACATCCGCCAGGGTCTGGGCCATCTCCTCGCGCAGGGCGAAAATAACTTCAGCCCCGGTGATCGCAGTCCCTTCGCCAAGTGGCTTTAACCAGAGCGGATTTGTGGATCCAATCCGGATCACATCCCGGAAGCTGGTTCCATAATTACCGACCAGATGCCGGGCGATGGTCTCTGGAAGTCCCGTTTTGATCGCTTCGCTAATGAGTTCCGCCATATCGGGCATTTCGACTCCGGACAGGGAGCGAAGGCCAGAAGATGGGCGGTCCTTAGGTTGTCCCAACCGGGATTGCAGAACGGCCAAGGTTCGGCGGGCCACATCGCGGGAAGTCGTCCATTTCACCCCGAGGACAGACATCAAGCCATTGATATTGTCCAATTTGGCGTGGTCCAGAATCTGAAAATGATTTAAGAGCTTGGGTTCTCCGTTACGCCTAACCGCCTCATCAGCGGCGGGCATAATGCCCGCCTGAATGAACGCAATATCATCAGGTTTCAATTGCGCGGCAGGATAGGCAAGATTCAGGTTTTCGATAAATAACTGGATGTCTTCCGGCGTGATTTTTAACTGATCGGGAGTGCCTGTATGCGGCCGCAGATAGGTCCCGACCATGGTGTGATCCCGCCAGGGTACGAAAAAGAAAAGCCGTCCACTCTTCCAGCCTTCTTTATACGCTGTGAGACCCACGGCGTGACTGGCAATCAATTGCTTTCGCAGGACGACATTCATGGCCACAGCACATCGGTATTCAGGTGTGGTCACTTTCTCGCCCAGCAGGCCCAGGATGTTTTTAGACCAGGGGCCGGTGTTGTTCACCGTGATTTTGGCGCGGATGGTTAACGGCTGATTGGTAATGTGATCGATAGCGGTGACTCCGGTGACGTCGCGACCATTTTGCAGAAACCCGGTGACTTCGATGTAGTTGGCAACCGTGGCGCCCGCCTCGGCGGCGGCGGTAATAAATCCAAAGCCCAGTCGCTCGGTATTGGTGACGATGGCATCGTGCCACAGGGCTGTGCCCGTAAAGCGGGGATTGTCCAACGCCGGGGCAATGGTCAACCAGTCGGAGCGCGTTCCGATCCGGCTTTTGGGGATTAATTTATCCGAAGGGAGTCCCCGGTTGCGATCCCGGCTCAGGAAATCATAAGCCAGAAGGCCGCAGAACATGACTTCCCGGCTTTTCATGCCATGGCCATAGGTTGGCATGGCGCAGGGAAGGGGAGTGACAAGGTGAGGCGCCAGTTGTTGAAGGGTGCGTCGTTCAATGACGGATTGACGTACCCGTGGCAGATTGGCCTGCTGAAGGTACCGGATACCACCATGGAGGATTTTGAGGCTGTTGGCCGAGGTCGCTGAACAGAAATCTGATTTTTCAACCAGGGCGACGGTATGGCCAGCCAACGCCACTTCACGGGCGAGTGTGGCCCCATGAATGCCTCCGCCGACAATTAAAATGTCATATTCGCGCCCTGTGAGGCGGGATATATCCCTCTTCATAGTCAACTCCCTGTAAATGCAAACGATTCAGCAGAATGGGTTACTTTGATCGTATTGTCATGTCAATTTTGAATCCCTTTTGTACCGGTTCAGTCCTGTCTTGCAATTATTGACTACTGGTCTATATTAAAGTCAATTCGTGATTGGGCGTGTCCTCGCCAAGGAGAATTCATGGGTTTGGATCAGAAGACTACTTCACATACGGATTCGTCTGAAGGCCCACGTCAGGAGACTTTCATCTCGTCCCCTTCTCAACAGGATTATCGCGTGCTGTTTGAACTCGCCTTTGATGGGATTTTGATTGGAAACAGTGGCGGGGTGGTGCTGGAAGCCAATGAGGCTGTGGTGCCCATATTCGGGATGAGGCGAGAAGCGATCATCGGGCGACATGTCTCGAATCTGCCTTTTACGTCCGAGAGTATTGTCCAGAAGCCGTTTCGCTTTGATCTCGTCGCCCAAGGGAAAAACCTTGTCACGGAAAGAGACCTGGTTCGTCCCGACTCGACCCATGTCACGGTGGAAATGCGGACGGGCCTGATGCCGAATGGGAACATTTTCTGCTTTGTTCGCGACATCACAGATCGCAAGCGTGAGGAGACGGCATTGCGAGAGAGTGAAAACCGCTATCGGCAGTTGTTTGAAGCAGAATCGGACGCCATTTTTCTCATCGACAACGACGAGGGGAATATTATTGAAGTGAACTCTGCTGCCGTTGCGCTCTATGGGTATACCCGGGAAGAATTGATTTCCCTTAAAAATGTTGATTTGTCGGTTGAGCCTGAATCGACCCAGCAGGCCACCCATGGGGCCCCCTTCACTAAAGGAAATGTAATCTATATTCCATTGCGATTTCATCGCAAGGCGGATGGCAGTATATTTCCGGTGGAAATCACGGCTCGTTCTTTCAGGCAAGCCGGACGATCTGTGCATATTGCCGCGATCCGCGACATCACGGATCGGAAACGTGTTGAGGATGAATTGCGTGAAAGCAGTGACCGCTTGAAGCAATTGGCGGAGACTTTGGAAATCCGGGTGTTAAAACGGACGCAGGAACTTGAGGCTGTCAATCTTTCGCTGGAACAGACAGTGGCACAACTGCGAAAACTCGCCATGGACTTAACCCAGGCGGAAGAGCATGAGCGCAAACGCCTGGCTTTATTACTGCATGATCACCTTCAGCCATTCCTGGTGGCCGCAACGATGAAAGTCAGTCTTCTCGCGTCCCCTGTGCAGGAGGAAGAGCAAACCCGGCTGGTTCACGAAACCCAGGAGCTGATTAAGTCGGCAATTGATGCCTCGCGGTCCTTGACCATGGATTTATTCCCGCCCATTCTACTGGATGCTGGAATTATTCCAGGTCTGTGCTGGTTGGCTGATTGGATTGGCGACAAATATGGGCTTGACGTAGAGATCAGCTGTGAAGACGAATTGAAAATACCGAAAGAACTGGGCCCCCTGGTCTTTCTTACCATTCGGGAGTTGTTGTTCAATGTTGCCAAACATGCCAAAACCGATAAAGCGACGGTAACCCTCAACGACAAGACAAAGCCGATGCTTCAAATCATTGTTGAAGATCAGGGTGGTGGTTTCCCGGAAAATGGCAGTCAAACCTCTTCCGCCTCCACTAGTATGGGGTTGTTTCGTCTGAGAGAGCGGTTGCTGGCGATTGGCGGTGCCCTGGATGTAGCGAGCCGTGTCGGGGTGGGTACGAAAGTTCATGTATCTATACCGATCCCGGATGAGCCCCTGTCGAAACAAGGCACGAATGGGGGGTTTTCTTGAAAACATCTCATTTCGTGGCCGCTCTGCCCCAGGAAACCTGTCTCCCGTGGAATCCGTGTATGAACTGGGTTCTGGTGTTCGTTATCGTGGCGGGGATGGTGGGGGGGGGGCGGTAAGCGGGGGCCGAAAAGCTGTGGTCCTGTGTACCAGACCAATGAGGTGGGGCGATATGAGGGAGTATATTGTTTTGCCGTTAATCCCTTGCATAATCCCGTTAAACTGGCGGAGGCTTATCAACCGCTGCTCGATGATCTCAACCGTGAAATTCCCGGTTTGACGATTGAACTTGAGGCGTCACGTAACTTTGCGCAGTTTGAACAGAAAATACGGGACCGCATTCCTGAGCTCATTCGCCCGAATCCCTGGCAGACACTGGTCGCCATGAAATCCGGCTATCACGTCGTGGCGATGGAGGGAGCGGCCGAGGATTTCCGGGGGCTTTTCATTGTAAGGAAAGACAGCGGTATTACTCAACCACTGGATTTGAAAGGCCGAGCCATCAGTTATCCTTCACCCACCTCTTTTTCGGCCTGCATTATGCCTCAATTGTTTTTACAGAATAACGGACTTAACGTGGAAACAGATGTCGAAAATCGTTATGTTGGTTCACAGGAATCGTCCATTATGAATGTGTTCCTCAAGTTGACGGCGGCGGGGGCGACATGGCCGCTGTCATGGCGGGCGTTTTTGAAAGAACATCCAGAAGAGGCTTCTGAGCTGAAAGTGATCTGGGAGACCGACTACCTGATTAATAGTTCGATTATGGTCCGCGATGATTTTCCGGTCAAAATACGTGCGGACATTGTCGGGTTTCTGACGAATTTGCACAGTACTGCAAAAGGGCGCGCGATTCTTGAGAAGATCGGCATCGACCGGTATCGACCCGCATCAGATCAAGATTATGACAAAGTCCGGCGTTATGTGGCTGATTTTGAGAAAAAAGTTCGCGTGATTGCGCAATAGATATGATCAGGACTATTAGTCATTTTTTTGTGGGGACACTCCGGCGGCGCTTAGTGACAAGTGTGGCGGTGATTCACGCTGTGTTGATGGCGATTTTCATCGCAGATATTACTGTCAAAAACAGGGCCTTATTGCTTAACGAGAATGTCGCGAACGCCACCGCTCTGGCGAAAACTCTGGCGACGTCATCTGCCGGCTGGTTGGTGGCACGGGATATCGCGGGACTCCAGGAACTGGTCGAGGGGCAAAAGCAATATCCCGAACTCGTGTTTTCAATGCTGGTGGATCAGCGTGGCCATGTTCTTGCTCATACGGACCGGAGCCATTTGCGGCAGACGGTGTTGGACCTGCCTCAAGAGGGCTCGGTCAATCGAGTCATGCAAAATCCCGAACTCGTGGATGTGTGTGTGCCCGTCATGCTTTCCGGGAGGCTGATCGGGTGGGCGCGGGTGGGTATCGGGCGGCAGGGCGTAAATCAGGAGCTCATTCATATTGTTCGCAATGGTGTTGTATATGCCGTTATGGCCATTATTTCCGGTTCTTTATTGGTTCTGATGTTAGGTAGTTTTTTCACCCGCCGGATGAAAGTGATCCAAAAGGTTGTCGAATCCGTAAAGACTGGAGATCTCAATGCCAGAGTTGTTTTGTCTGGGACGGATGAGGCGGCGGTGCTGGGCGCCGGTTTTAATCAGATGATTGAAACCTTGAAGGAACGTTCCCGTCAGATTATTTCCTTGAACACTACCCTCGAACAACGTGTGGCGGAACGGACCCATCAACTGCAATGTACCAACAAGGAGCTTGAAGCATTTGCCTATTCCGTGTCGCATGATCTTCGTGCCCCTTTGCGCGCCATTGACGGCTTTACTGGTTTTCTTGAGGAGGGATATGCGGCGAAACTGGATCAGGAGGGGCGGAGGATGATTGAAGTCATCCGGTCAAGTTGCCGCAAAATGGACCGGTTGATAGTTGATCTGTTGTCGCTTTCTCGTACGTCTCAAAGTGAACTCCATCCGCTGCAGATCGACATGCGCTCCCTTGTGAATGCGGTTTATTCCGAAGGGGTCCCGGAGGAGATCCGGAAGCAGTTTAAATTCACGCTGGAGTCTCTGCCGGACGTGTGGGGGGATCCGGTGCTTTTGCGGCAGGCCTGGGTGAACCTGATATCCAATGCCGTCAAGTACACGATGAAATCACCTGTGAAGGAAATCGAGATCGGCGGTTTTATGGAAAATGATGACCGGGTTTATTACATCAAGGATTCAGGAGTTGGCTTTAATCCGCAATATGCCGGACGGCTTTTCGGGGCTTTTCAACGCCTTCACAAGGCTGAGGATTTTGAAGGGACCGGGATAGGTCTTGCCATTGTCCAGCGCATCATTCATCGGCATGGGGGGCGGGTTTGGGCGGAGGGGCAGGAAAATAAGGGCGCAACGTTCAGCTTTTCGATCCCTGGTAGGGCTGCGGGTAAATCGTGAAACGGAGTGTGCAAACAGGGTTATTTTGCAGACTGGCTTCGCAGCGGCCCCATGGCGGGGAGCGGCTTGCGGTGTTCTTGTTTCGGGAGGCCGTAGAGTTTGGCAATCCGGCGATTGGCTTCCGGAAGCATGGCTTTGTCCAGAACAAGATCCAGTCCAAGTGTTTTCAACCGGATACGGGTAATCCCGCCATCCTGACTGCGAATCGCAAAGACATCGTTGATGCTTGAGACCGGCTTGTCATTGAGTTGCGTCACCAGTTCATCACGAATTTCCTGATACCCCACGTTGATGGGATCCGGCAGAACTCCGACAAGGATGATAATCCGTTCGCCCGGCTTGGCGGGAGCCTGGGCACGTGTCAGGTAAAGATCAACCAAACGCGGGTTGGATCGCACCATCCATTGTGCGCCATAGGATAGCAGATAGTCGGCGGATAATTCCCTGAAGATAAAGCCTCCCTCCACCAGATATTCAGCTTGTTCACCTTCGATATTCAAGGGTACCAGCGATTTGGCATCATTGTAGGCATCCAGCTTGAGTTGTATCTCTTCACGCTTCTGATTGCGCCAGCGGGTGACGGTGATGACATCGCCGGGGTGTCGGCGCCCGGAAATTTGATGAATCATGAGCAGTCGCCCGAAGTCCGGATCTGCATAATATCCCTGGGAATCGATGGCATATCCGTCCCACTTCAGAATGACGTCACCGGACTGAAGGACGGCCGAAGCCCCGCTGCCGGGGAGGGTTCGCAGAACGACGACCCCTTGATCATCCTCCGCAAGGCCATAATATTTCCGGTTGGCGGGCGCCACCAATGGCGCCCATGACATTCCGGCAACCGCAATCCCCCGGTAGGGCGGGGAACTGACATCCTCCACAAACCGCTTGAGAATGGCGGTTGGCAGAACCAGACTTGTCTGTGTGGCATCGTCATATTCCATGATCAATCCTGCCAGTTTCCCTTCATGGAAAGCAGGGGACCCCACACGCTCCAGCTTGAGGTCGGTCAGGGCTTGAAATGTCAGAATACTGAGGGGGGCATTGGGGAGTGAAGAAACCTTGATGCCAGTGATGCGTCCGTCACCGCATTGCTGCTGTCCGGCTTCGTCAAATTGGACGATCTGGATCTTTGCGCCCGTCCCTACGGGAGTTCCCCATTGGGCCGGGGTGTAGCCGGTGGTCGGGGCGGCCAATAGTGCGGCGTTAATGCGTGAATCCGCCTCGATCAAGCGGGCCGTGCTTTTGCTGGCCCGGCCAGGAGGCTGGATCTCGATCAGGATGGCATTTCTGACGAGATCCTCAGTGGTGATCAATTTGCCGTCGGCCATAACGATTCCATAACCCGCCCGGGATTCCGGACGACTTTTCTTCCAGGGGAAGTGGGTGTCAAATTTTTGGGCGGTAACCAGAACTTCGGCGACGCAGTTGGGAAGACTGTTGGTCTCGGCCAGTGCAGCAGAACGGATCACCATTGCCAAGCCTGTGGCGAGAGCCATCCATCGTATACGAACAAAAATGGGCGATGGATGTTTCATTATTTTGCCTCCTGCGACGCAATGTGGGAGAGGGATGGAATGCTGTATTGAATCAGGATTTCTTCATCGGCTTTGACGATCTGGCCCGCATCCATAATCAACGGATCATCCTGTCCTTCGAAACGGAAAATGTGGAAACCCTGCGTGGGCTTTTTCAAGGCTTCAGGAAGATCACTCATTTTCCGGATGGGTTGGCCATTAATAGAGGCCAGGATCTGGTTGAAGTAACTGGCGCAATAGGTATTTACAGGGTGAGGGAGGCGTCCAATGAGCAGGACGAACTGGGTCCGATCCTTGATGAGATTGTCCAGTTTGGCATAGCGTGCAGTATAGAGGAGATGTTGAGCGGCCGGGGTATTGAGGTCGGTTCCCAGGGTCGCAAGATATCCTCGGCTGAGAGGGGAGAAAATCAAGCCTCCCACAATAAAATAATCCGGTTTTTCATCGTAGGTTTGACGAAAAATAAAGGGGTCCGGTTTGCGCTTCAAGGGGACCACAATGGCGAGTGTCTTACCGTCGCGCCAGATTGTGAAATTGATGTTTTCCGTGCATTGCTTGCGCTCGATGAACTCGGTGTATTCAACGCTGTTTCCATCCAGATTGACCGAGCCATCATTCGCAATCGTGTTGCCGTCGATAGAGAGGAGCACATCCCGGGGTTTCAGGAGATCGGCGGCGGCGCCATAGGGGTCCACATAAGCAACAACAACACCGCTGCTTCCAGAAGGAAGACCCAGATTGGCCCGCAAGGCCGGGTTTTCGGTCCGGAGATGATCGACACCCAGTTCAGGGTAACCGTCGTAGACGCCGTCTTCAATATCCTTCAGGAAGTGGTCAATTACGGGTAGAGGTATGGTGTAGCCGATGTTTTGTGCCGCCGCGATACCTTGGAAGGCGATGCCGATAACTTTGTTGTTAAAAAGGACGGGGCCACCACTGTTGCCCGGATTAATCGCGGCATCGACCTGCATCACCAGGTGGGAGTCGATGGAACTATGGGCATAGAGGTTATAATCGATGCGGGAAACCACGCCTTTGGTGATGGAAAGGCGTCCTCCCCCCATGGGGTACCCCAACACGACCACGGAATCATTCAAATTGGGAAGAATCGAACCGAATTCCAAGGGTTTGGTTCCCTCAAAAAAGGACTCCTCTTTGACTTCCAGGATGGCAATATCACAGTCGTGCGCAATAAATTTGACAGTGGCAGGGAATTTCCGGGTGTCCCCTTCTCGTTGAACTTCGATGAAGCGGGCATCGGAAACAACATGAGCGTTGGTCATCAGGCGCTTCCCTTTAATGATAAAGCCCGAACCGCTGCCGCTGATGGGCGGACTGGATTGCCAGGGCTGGCGGAAATCTTCCTGCTGCAGTGTAACGTAGATTTTGACAACAGACTGACGTTGACGGTCGATCCCGGCAAGGCTTGTCAGGGAAAATCCAATAACAAGGATGGCCAGAAGGTGTGGGAGACTCAGGAACTGATGAACACGTGAAAAGGGCATACTGGCTCCTAAATCCGTTAAAAGTAATCCAACCCCTTGATCAGGGCCTTTAATTCCTCATGGATATGGCCGTTCGTAGCCATATAGACAAGGCGATGGGGCGAGAGTTCCGCCAAGGTTTCAACTTGTCCTCCCGCGAGTTCGACAATCAGACCGGCTGCCGCGACATCCCAGGTGTAGATGCTGCCTTCAAAGTAGCCATCCGACTGGCCAGCCGCAACGCGACACATGTCGAGTGCGGCGGCGCCGATCACCCGTGCCTTCTGGACATTGTCGGAAATGGCGAGAAAACGGGTCAAACGCTGTCCTTGCGCTGTGAACTTCTGATCCAGGCCTGTCAACACCATGGACTCCTTGAGTTTTTTCACTGGCGATACGGCCAGGGGAATCCCGTTGCAACAGGCGGTGCCACCCCGGGCGGCGGTAAAGAGTTCTCCGGTTGAGGGGGAATATACCGCGCCAGCCACTGTTTTGCCCCGATACATTACGGCTACGGAACAACACCACCAAGGCAGGCCGTGTGTGAAATTCACCGTGCCATCAATGGGATCTATAATCCAGGTGTAGGGCGATTGGTGAGGGTCATCCGCCGGCTGTCCCTTGTCGGCGCTTTCTTCCGCAAGAATGGCATGAGTCGGGAAATGCTTCCGAACCATGGCCCAGATGATCTCCTGGCATTCCAGATCCAGCTTCAGCTTAACATCATGTGCCGCGACCATCACGGTGTCGGTCCTGCGGTGCTGGTTGCTGTGGGCGTGATGTCCGGCGGTGCGCACGGCCAAAACAACGGTTTCCAGTAATTCGGAAGGGGGGATTTCGGTGTGTGTGTTCATAACCTGCGTTAAAACGGGGAGCCGGATTTATTTGACCGGAATGACAATCCGTTTGGCGTTGGGTTGCATTTCCTTGCTCTGTTCATATTCAGAGAATTTCATGGAAACAGTCCGGGAAATGCCGGATTCCTGCATGGTGACTCCGTAGATCACGCCGGCGGCGGCAATCGTGCGCCGATTGTGCGTGATCACGATAAACTGCGACATTTTCAGGAAGTCGGCCAACACATTTACAAACCGGCCGATATTGGATTCATCGAGGGCCGCATCCAGTTCGTCGAGCAGACAGAAGGGACTCGGCTTGATCAGGTAAATGGAGAACAGCAGGGCCACGGCGGTCATGGTGCGCTCACCCCCGGACAACAGCGAGACACTTTGCAGCCGTTTTCCCGGGGGCCGGGCAATGATATCGATTCCGCTTTCGAGCACATCGTCTTCTGTCACCATGACCAGTTTGGCGGAACCGCCATTGAACAGGCGTTCGTACATGACCTGAAAATTTTCATTGATCTTCGCGAAGGTGGTGGTGAAAAGCTCGGAGGTGGTCAGGTTGATTTTCTTGATCATCTCCATGAGTTGATCTTTGGCGTTGATTAAGTCCTGCTGCTGGCCGGTCAGGAAGGCGTAGCGCTCTTCGAGTTCCTGATACTCCTCAATGGCCACAAGGTTAACCGGGCCCATGGCCTCGATCTTGGTTCGGATTTCGGCAATCATTTGCTCATAAGCCGGCTTTTCTCCGGGCGTCGGGGCATCGCCTTCAAGTTGGGGTTCGGCGGCGTTCATCACATCGTCCAAAGTCAGGGTCCACTCCGTGGTGACGCGATCGACCAGATTCTGCCGGCGCATTTTGTGTTCGGCATGGTTGACTTCCAACTTGGATCGTTGATCCCGGATTTTGTCCATCAGTTCCCGTTTGGAGGTAAGTTCAGATTCCAGCCCGGCAAGTTCTTTGACCTTTTCGGTGCGTTGGCGCTTGATCAATTCAAGCTTCTCCGCCAGGGCGGAGGCATTGGCTTGCAGGCTGGCGATCTGGCCTTCGGCTTCAACGGTGGTATGTGTGAGCTGCTCGATGGATTTTTCGTACTGGACGAGTCCTTCAGAACGGGACTTGATCACCAAATCAAGTTCGGTCAGCCGGTGTTTAATGGGCTCCAGTTGAGACTCCATATGTTCGACCTTCTGGCGCGCTTCGGAGAATCGGACGCGGGCTTCGGTCGCGGCCGCCTGCAGGGCCGTGCGACGGCCTTCCAGATCCTGCAGCAGATGGGTGAGTTCATCGAGACGCCTGAGCATATCAGCCTGGTGGGTCCGGCCTTCGGCAATTTGACGGCTGAGGTTCTGCCGCTCTTCGTCGTTTCCGGACTGTTGACGGAGTTTATCCAACTCAAAGGACATGACGTCCAGTTTCTGTTTGGATTGTCTCGCATCATTCGAAACGATTTGGAATTCGCCTTCCTTGAGGGCCACGGCGCGGCGTTGGGCGGTAAGCTGGGTGGTGGCCTCCTCAATGTTGCGGTTCAGGTCCGCGAGTTCCGAGGCCAGGTTGGCGACTGTCTGGTTACGTCGGACCAGCCCTTCATCAAGCCCTTCGAGGCCCTGGTGTAGATCTGACAATTGGTGCCGGCGGGTGAGGGGGTTGCTGGCGCGGGCATCGGTGGTCCAGTATTCAAAAGCGCCGTTCGCCCTCGCCACCACACCGCTGAGCGTGACGATGGCACTGCCTTCTGGAATCTCCGTGGGGATGGCATCGCTCGAATTCACTACAAAAACATTTGCCAGGAAGCGCGCCACGGCCGGTTTGGCAAACGGGGTGCAGGTGATGACATCAAATAATCGTCGTGCTCCTTGAGGCGCAGGAACCACAGGAACGGCAGGGGCGGTAGAGCTGGCCGCCAGCAGGCGGATCGCGCCCGCTTTGCGGGTCTGCAGTTCCTTGAGGATTGCCAGGGCATCCGGTGTATCGGCGATCACCACGGCATCCAGCCAGGCGCGAAGGATGGATTCAAGGGCGGTGCGGTATTCGGGTTCTGTCTGAATATGGCTGGCCAGTGCGCCCAGCACTGCCTTGGCGTTGATCCCCAGAGGGTTCGTGACATCCATGACCATCCGGGCCCCTTCGGGGAAATCCTTGGCAGACTGCTCGTCGGCTTCCAGAATTTCGATCTGGGCTTTTTTGACGGCCAATTGCCCCTGGATTTCGCTGCACTCTTTGCGGAGGGCGTCAATTTCGGTGGTTTTTTCATGGCGCAGGGCTTGAAGGGATTCGAGTCGGCCCTCCCGGCTTTCAAGTTCCTGCTGCAATGAGCCGAGGTGTTCGGCAATCTGACCCAGCTGGGATTCAGTTTCAGCGGCGCCCCGTTCAATCTGGGCATGTTCAGCCGCCATGCGTTCGCGTTGGAGAATGATAGCCTGTTGTTTCGCTTCAAGTTGGCTTAACTGGTTTTGAAATTGGGAGAGGGTATGATCCAGAGCCATGGCATTGGCGCGTAAGGATTGGATCTCCCTGCGGGCATTTTCAACCTGATGTTCATGATTCGCCAGATCCGCATTCTTTTTGTTCCATTCTGCCTCGGACTCATTCCGTTCTTGAATGGTCGTGAGGAGCCCTTCCTTCAGCGTGGCGAGCGTCAAGCGCTGCTGTTCCGCCTGGGATGCGGCCAGCACACTGTCGCGACGGTCTCGTTCCGCCAGGTTACGCAGTTCCTCAATACGGTCGCGATTGATCCGGATCAGGTCATTATTGTGTTCAAGCCGGGTTTGAGCGGTGGCGCGTTCCTCGGTGGTTTCGCCAATCAATTGCTCGATTTCCATGATGGCATTCCGCCACTCGGTCCCGCGCGCTTCCCCTTGTTGCAGGGTCTCGTGCAATTCCTGGATCTTCTGGCCCAGCTCGGCAATGGTGGTGTCAAGCATCTGGAGATCCCCGTCCATTTTCTCGAGTTTGCGGGCAGTCCAGAAGACATCGAACATTCGGAGCTGATCTCTTAACTCCTTGTATCGCCGGGCCTTTCCCGCCTGGCGTTGAAGGGAACCGATTTGCCGTTTTACTTCACGAACGACATCGTCCAGACGCAATAAATTGGCCTCGGTTTGCTCCAGCTTCCTGAGGGCTTCCTTTTTATCAGCCTTAAAACGGGTGATGCCGCTGGCTTCTTCAAATATTTCACGACGGTCTTCAGGTCGTGAACTCAAGACCTGGTCGATACGCCCTTGTTCCATCAAGGAGTAGGAGGAGGTTCCAATCCCTGTGTCCATGAAGAGGCGCTGGATATCTTTCAGGCGGCAGGCCGTTTTATTCATGAAGTACTGGCCTTCACCCGAGCGGAAGACCCGGCGGGTGACCGTAACTTCGTGGTAATCCGTTCCGAGGGTTTGCTCACAATCGGTGAAGGTAATGCTGACTTCCGCCATGCCAACGGGTTTGCGGGTGTCGGTCCCGTTAAAAATGACATCCTCCATTTTGGAGCCGCGAAGCGCCTTGGCGCTGGTTTCGCCAAGCACCCAGCGTACGGCATCAGAAACGTTGCTTTTGCCGCAGCCGTTTGGGCCGACAATCGCTGTCATCCCGGGTTCAAAGTTTAAGGTTGTTGGATTCGCAAAGCTTTTGAACCCGACCATATGAATGGATTTCAAATACACGAGAATACTCCTGACTAAGAGACCTTAATGGCCCCGGAAACGAGTTGTAAAACGTACCACCAAGAGAAGCCGGGTTCAATCAGATATTTTCCCGAATATTGACAATAAAGGTAGGGCGTGATACCTATTCGAGCGATTTGTTCAGGGATATTTCAGGAGAGACTATGGCCGAAGAAGCAAAAGATGATATGATCCGTGTTGATGGAGTCGTGACCAAGGTTCTGCCGGCTACAATGTACCGGGTGAAACTGGAGAATGGGCACGAAATCCTGGCTCATATTTCTGGCAAAATGCGCAAGCATTTCATTCGGATCACCTCGGGTGACAAAGTTACGGTCGAAATATCCCCTTACGATCTGACCAAAGGTCGTATTACCTATCGGCACAAGACCTGACGAGCGCCTCCATTGTGCCGGCTTCTGCGCGGGTCACGCTGGCATTGACGATTTGTCGTGGGTGTAAGCCCTTGCCTTCAAGTTGGGTTTGGATATATTGTCCGCTCCAGCCGTGTCCTTTGCCAGTACCATCGATCCGTTCAACAAGTACTTGAACCTGTTTCCCGATAAAACTTTCGGCAAAAATCTGGCGTTGAGACGCTCCGATAGCTGTTAATGTCTGCAGCCGTTCCTTCTTTTTCGATTCAGGGATCTGATCGGGCAGGACATCAGCCCGGGTACCGGAACGCCGGCTAAAAGGGAAAATATGAAGGTTGCTGAAGGGAAGATCGCGTATTAGCGAAACGGTGTTGTTAAAGGCCTTGTCATCTTCGCCGGGAAACCCCACGATAATGTCGGTTCCAAGCCCAAGATCAGGAATCCGGCTGACGGCATATTCGATGGCTTTGCGGTAGTCGGTTGAAGTATAGCGTCGTCCCATGACCGTTAGAATGTGGTCATCTCCGCTTTGGAGTGGAATATGCAGGAAGGGACAGAGTTTGGGTGAAGCGGACATGTGTTCGACGATGGCGCGTTCGGTGGTTGTGATTTCTATGGAACTGAGCCGGATGCGCTTCAAATCGGGAATGGTCTCAATATCCTGAATTAGATCCACAAGACGGGAATTGCCGTCTTCATAACGCCCCAGATTTGCTCCTGTCAGGATGATTTCGCTGAAGCCTGAGGCCACAATGCGTTTAATTTCTTCCTGAATTTCTGAGATCGGGCGACTGACGGGGGTGCCCCGGGCGGTGGGGACGATGCAATAGGCACAATGGAAATCACACCCGTCTTGCACCTTGACTAAGGCTCGTTGGGTTTCAAAATGCGGGATATCCCGGTCCGTGGAGGGAGTGGGAGGGGCGGGAAAACGTTCTGGATATAGTCGATTGAGAATTTCGGGAATGTTGAACTTTTCGGTCTGCCCAATGGAGAGATCCACGCTGGGATTTCCGGTCAAAGCCTCTCTGAGCGTTTCGGCAGGACATCCGGCGAGAATGACCAGTGTATGGGGGTTGGACCGTTTGGCCTGTCGGGCCGCGTAAAGCGAACTGTGCTCTGCTTTTCCGGTTATGGCGCAACCGTGAATAACGGTGACGTCACTAGCGTTGCCGAAAGGAGTGGTTTCGTAACCGGCACTGGAAAAGTGCGCAGTCATGGTCGCGGTTTCAGCCTGATTCAGCCGACACCCAATGGTTTTAAAAAAAACAGAAGGCTTCATCCTATCCAAGGATGGTTCGGATTACGTCAGCCGCCGAGAAATCAAGACTCCCGTGCTTACAGAACTGGCCGATATTGACATAGTCATCGCCCAGAGTGAGAAGGGGCAATTCCTGGCCGCCTCCCTTGAAATGCTGTGGGTACCCGACATTTGATACAAGGCCATTGCAGAGACATTTTCGGTTTGCCGTGTCCTCGATTTTGCCGCCCTTGGCCAGATAGGCTTCGACATTTTCTGCCGGGCAACGATAGCCAATGGTACCGTCCTCCTTGCGGTACATTTCCCGCAGGAACCCAAGGTCACAGCCGCGGCGGCGCTGCTTGTAAAGTTCAGGATCGGAGAGGGTTCCTTCCAGTTTTGCCACCTTAAAAGGGAAGCCGGTCGGGGAGGCGAGGGGATCTGTGAAAATCTCGGATTTCCCGTCGAGTGCCTTTTGAATCAATGCATGCCGGAGTCCGGGGGTGAGCCCTGACTCCATGCACAATGCAAAAGCCGTGCCCACCTGAACCCCGGATGCACCTTCAGCCAGGGCGGCCGCCAGCTTGGACGGGGAACCATAGGAACCCGCTAGCCAGAACGGGATGTTCATGGCGCGGAATGCTTCCAGATTGGGAATATCTCGGGGACCGTAGATGGGTTCGCCAAGGGAAGAAAGCTGGAGTTTTCCCCGGGGAGGGGCGTTATGTCCGCCTGCAAGGGGGCCTTCAATAATGAAACCCTGAATACTCCCGGTGGCGCGTCGAATCAGCATCGTAGCCAGAGTATCGGAGGACACAATGGGCAGAAAATCGGGACGATGTAATGCCGCGAGGGTCGTTGTGGTATCTTCCTGGAAGTCACGAGGATTAAACTCCAGTCGGATCATTTCGCCCCCGGACTGTGACGTCGTGATATGGATGGGATAGGTGACGGCCTCATGGGTGACAAGGCTGTCCAGAATTCCCGGGATCTCAATGGGAATGCCGGCGCCCATAATAACGACGCTGACACCGGCCAGCATTGCGCCATAAATGGAGGGCAGATGTGGCAATTGAATCTTTTCGAGATAATTGATGCCAACCGGATTGGTATGACCTTCGCGGGCGAGGAATACTTCCACGAAATTGGCGGCAATACATAATTCCTGAGGTTCTCGTTTGCCGGAAACCGCATGCGGTCCGAAATTGCGGTACGGGGCATCCGGGGCTTTTCCATCAGGAATAAAGTAATTGTTCAGAATATTCTGCACCATTTTTTGGAACGGGAAATGGCTCAATGCACGACGGATATGGCCTTCGGGATCCCCATCTTGAAGACGGCGAACAAGAACGTGATCAAGGCCGGTGCCGGAAACAACCCCGAGTTGTCCAAGCCGGGAAACCGCCTGAGCCAGACGCCAATTTGAAACTCCGGTTCCCATCCCACCCTGTATGATTTTTGGAATCGATATATTCATAACGCCCTCAAGTATAGACTTCATTTCTGATAAAAGCCACAACCTTTAGCAAGGATCACCATATTTTGAAAAGGATCCCATTTTAGGGGTTATTGATTTGTCGAGGCAGCGGATTTTACCCAATAATCAGTTCCCGGTCCTTCGACCTGAACAATGACAGCTCTGACATTGGCGACAGGGATGCTGGCCTCAATTCGTGATGCCAAACGACGCGAGTCATTGGAGATCCAAACCCAGAGTTTGCCTTTCCTGACAAAAAGTCCGTTAAAAGCCGCCTCCGGTTCTACTTTGATGCTGGCAACATCGCCATGGTTTGGCGTATCAACCTTCTCTTTTTTTTGAATGTTCAGCCACAGATCATAAACCTTTTCATCCGCTTGAACCCGGAAATGCTCCCGTTTCCCGACGATGAAGGATTGGGTTCGCAAGTAATACATGAGAGAGGGGATATCGCGCGTTTCCGGCTCAATGCTGTATTCCTTTTTTTTGCCGGTTATTAGGGACTCCCACCGGGCAACCTTGTTTGTCCGGTCAAATAGTGTTACTTCCTTGTATTTCCGGTCCCCTTCGTTCATGTCCTTTGAAAACCGGACCGGCAGAAAGGTGTCCGGGGCGACAAGACTTTCGATGGTGTCATCTACGGGATAAAGTTTTTCGACAACTTTGTTTGACCGGGTCCGCATTCGGATGGCCAGCAGTTTCCTGCCTTCAAATTCCGTCCATTCCGTCCAGCTTGTGGCGGTTCCCACGGGAATAAACCCCCAATAGATCCGGTACGTGATCTTTTCACCAATGGGCCAGTTGAATCCGGCTAGGTAATTGGTGTCCGTTTCGCCCCACGCCGCCCCGTGCCAGACCATGGCCAAGAGGAATAATATTTGCATGCATCTCATCTGCTTCATATAACCCGATTTCATCTGCGCAACGGTGCTTTTGACCTGCGGCGAACATGTGAGCCGTCGCGGGCAAAAAAGCTGTTTTGGGAATTTCTCTCCGTTATTGAAGGTTCAAGTGAACGTGTTTGCTTAGCAACACAAAGTGTTTATCCAGCGAATACAGGGAAAGGTTATTTTGTATGGCATGCTGCGCGATGATCAAGTCGGGAAGGCCCATTTTATTGATGCCATTGCGAAGGCAGATCACCTGCAATTGAATAATGTCGTCCCAATCAAGAGTTAGCGGTGGACGATCGATTTCGAGCAGAAGGCTGGCTAGCTTTCGTTCTCCGCGCAACAGAAGCGGGGGTGTCAGTTCAGCCAGAATGAGATCATTGGTAACAACCAAACCCTCTTCAATGAGCCAGTCAACCTCCGTTGCACCAGCCGTCCCTCGGAAATAGGCCACCCAAACGGAACTATCGACCAGAACTTTCATGTGCGTTTCCGCAGGACATTCAGGTTTATATCCAAATTCACCTGCCCCTTGAACTGTCGCAACTCCTGAAGTCGGCTTTTCCGGACAAGATCCTGAAGTGCCGTGATAATCACAGCGGTTTTTGTTTTTTGATGAGATACTTTCATCGCATTCTGAACAAGAACATCAGGCAAATCTAAAGTTGTCCTCATAACATCATTCCTCAATATGCATTAAATCAAGTCGTTGTGCATATAATATGCGTCATTTCATCTCGTTCTGTCTATATCATTATTTCGCCCAACGGCAGCGGTGAACCTCGCCGCTTTTAGCGGCGTAGCGTTCGACCGCTTCGGCGCTTTTCTGGTGTGTTGTTGAGCCTGACCTGTAGGATTTTCATGGTTGAGCAATGGCGCGGAACTGCTCTGCTTGTTCCTTCACTATCGCGCCGATGGGGCCGGCCTTGGGATCCCAGTTTGGGCCCATGTCCAGCGTGACGACCCCGCCTTGCGCTGCGACTTTCTGGAACCAATCGCGCCAGCGCTCCGTCGGCTCTCGCACGTTGCGTTGCCCCCAGGTTGAGCCGAGAAACGTCAGCGCGTGCCACTGCAAGCCGTTCACCCAACGCGAGGCGGGCATCATGTTGAAAGGATCGTTCAGTTCGCCCGCGGTATAGTCCTCGGCCTGTGTGTGGCGGATGAGTTTGACGCCGGGGTTGAACGTGACGATGGCCGCGGGATTGCCCCGCTTGACGGCATCGGCATAGAGGCGTGCGATCTCCTCGTTGAAGTGGATCCAGGCATAGCCTCCATCGAACCACCAGCCGGCCACCTTATCGTTGTAGCGCGCTGACCATTCGTGGATGACGGCGGCCCACTGCTTCGCGAAGACGAGGTCAATGGGCTGGTCGGTGGGCCCCTGCGGCAGGCCAAAGGTTTTCTGCGCGCGGCTGTCACAGCTCGGGGTCTGGCATGGCAGGTAGAGCATCAAGCGGATGCCCTTTGCGTGAAGCGCGCGGTGGAGCGCGAGCGGCAGATCGCGCTTCGCACAACGCTCGCCGGGTTGATAGCCAGTGATGCGGTCGTAGACCGCGTTGGGGGCATTGAACCAGCCGGAATTCTGCCCAAGCGTGAAAACGAAATACTTGGCCCCCATGCCCTCGAGCTGATTGGCCAAGGCATCGACGTCGAAGTCGTTGACCTCGGCAAATTGTTCGGTGTTCCCTGGTAAAAAGTGCATGAATGCGCCAATGCGCGCGTCTCTAAGCCAGTCTGTCTGCGGCGATTGCACCGCTGATGATACGTTGTTCATGATCACTTCGATAAACGCGGCATGAATTGGGTTGCCGATGTTGAAATGCCGAGGGACATACAATCTATTCTTCGAACATCAAGATCAACTGTCGGGTACAAATGTGGATTCAGCATGATGCGATTGACGGCATCTTGTAAGGATGCCAAATCGGTCCACTTCACCTCAGCCATCTAGCCATCTTCTCCCTGACTTGGCCATGGGATATGGTTTTTCCAGCATCAGCCTGTTGTATGCCGCGCTCGACCTTGGTCATGAACAACAACCGCTCCATGACATCCTCTATCGAGCTGTCCTCAGGGAGATCCTGCACGGCGTGAAGCACTCTGTCTTTTGTTGTCATGTTTAAATACTAGCATTTAGCTTAAACTTCGCAATAAGATCTCTTCGCCAACGTCTGGCCTTCATGCGCGGCGTACCCGCCGTCGCGTGCGAGGCCTGGTTGGGGTCATTTCATCTTCATCTTGGTTTGGACTGCGGTGGCTTGACACCGCTTTCCCATGGCGCGGCTTGACGGGCCTCTCGTGCACCGGCGCGTCAAGCCGCGCCTTTCCAAACCTGGACTTTCTGGTTCGATCATTTTTCATAGATTTCCCTTCGGTGGCCAATTCGCAGGACAAGGACTTGTGTTCCCAAGATGGCATAAATGACACGGTAATCACCGACGCGAAATTTTCTCAGCCCGGCAAACTGGCCTTTCAAAACAGGATATGAATCTGCGCGCGAGGCGAGATCCTTGTCAATCTTGTTGAGTATCCGCCTAGCTTCGGCCTTGCCGAGACTTGCGAGATCTTTCGACACACTCTTCTTGTAGGTGATTTCAAAGGCCAAGGGATTTCCTCAATTCGTGGCCGGACACAACCGCATCCTTTTGATCGCGCAGCCGATCAAGGGCGATTTGCACATCGGCAAAGTCCGCAATGTAGGATTCCAATGCCCTTTGAATATGGAAGGAGCGGGGCCTTTCCGTTTCATCCGCAATATGGGTCAGTTCATTGGCCAGACCATCGGGCAACCGAATTGATACAGCAATACTCATGTCATCTCCTCAATGTATTATGTATTACACTGTAATACAATGTACGCAATGCCGCCATTACTGTCAATATCTTTTTGGTTTTGAGATCGAACGTTCCGGCTCACTGGCGACGAGCCCGACAGGGCGAGGCGTACAGTGCGGCCGGTGGTTCGGATCGTTTCAGTTTCTTATCCATGCCGTTCCAGATTTTCTCACGCGAAGGCCGCGAAAAGAAGGGGTTGAAATTCAATTCCCCTTCGTGTCTTCGCGGCTTCGGTGCGCCAAGCAAGCTTGGCAGAACTTACAAACTGAAAGGTGTTTGTCTCATGAAATGACCGTAGATGAGTAGCAGCATGGACATTTGGAAGGGCAACTAACCGGATGAAGCTTCATGTCTGCAAACGGGTGAGCCATAACGCAAGTGAACCTTCGTTTAAGCCTCGTGACGCCAATTTCGTGTGGTCAGGATGTCGAAGAGTCTGAAGCCAGAAGCTGTCCAACAAAGAACGGGAATGAGCCGGACGGCACACGACGGGGTAGAGAAGGATAGCGCGCCCGGACAGTTCTGTCAGGAACTTGGGAGCCCCGCAGGTCAACACCTACGGGAGTCGGACGAGGCCGTAGCAGTGATAAAGCGGGTAACGACCGTGGAGCGAAGGGCCTCTGCATAGGAAGTGTGGAGTCAGAAACGTAAAGGGCTGATTGATGGCAACATCGACTACAGGTAAACTCGTTGCGCGGAGACAGAAGCTACATCAAGAAGGCAAAATGGAGGGAATACACCATGAACGCCCCTTGTGAATCCCAACTTCCCATGGAAAGCCGGATGCGGGAAATCTGCACGTCCGGTTTGACGAGGGGGATGCCCGCGCAAGCGGGCATCTCTACTCCACCGTGAAACAATCTTCTCCCTGATTCATTATCTCATTTTCAATCCGAACATCAGTTACAGCGATAATACTCCGGGCACGACCTTCAGTTATGACCGCCTTGGTCGCCAAACGACCATTACTGACGGAACCGGTGTCCGCGCTTTCACCTATAACGACGCCCTGCAACTCGCCACTGAAACCAATACCCAAGGCGTTCTGCAATATGCCTTCGATAATTTGGGCCGTCCTGCTGGCTTCGATTCCGAGCCCAACTATTCTGTTCGCTACAGTTATGATGCCCTAGGTCGCTTCAAGCATTACGCCAAACTCACGATCCTCGACCTCAAGAAGGAGCATCGGCGATGTCATTCGAGGGAGAGGGAGGACAGGGGCGGGTGGAGGGGATGGTGACGGGATGGTGAAGTATGTTGACTGAGCGAACGCTGATGAGTACCGTTAAGGTAGTTATAGCGAATGGGTTTGTTGGAATGAAAAAACGCTTATATATTGATGTCTGTACATTGTGCCGGCCTTACGATGATCAGTCATTGTTGCCTATTCGGATGGAGACAGACGCATATTACTTGATCATGAATCATATTGATCAGGGGCGGTATGTAGTAGTGGGGTCTCCTGTGCATTTCGCGGAAGTGGCCGATATTAATGATGTTTATCAACGGGTTGAGATTGAACAATTGCTTGAGCGTTTTCACGTCAAAGCAAACTATTCTGCTGTCGTACGAGAACGAGCAGAGTCATTGGTTCGCAGTCGATTTGGTATCGCCGATGCGGCGCATGTTGCCTTTGCAGAAGGATCTGCCGATATTTTTATTACCTGTGATAAGGTATTGATCAAGCGGTGTCGATCTATCCGCGTAAAACTGGAAGCCTATAGCCCGGTGGAATTTGTGATGAAGGAGGGATTGAGATGAAATCGATAGCGTTACTTGAGGAAAATACCTTGGTTGAAAAAGGGATTAGCCTACTCATGAAAAATCTGGGGCCGATAGAAACCCAACGCTTTCTTTCGCTTTCGCCCCGGAAACGTATGGATTCGGTACGGCGGCATCAACTTTGGCAACAGGGGCTGAAGAAAGATGAGTTTTTTAACCGTGTTATGCGGTAGGGCCTCTGGACTAAGTTCCTGTTTCATTCAAGAAAACTTAGCCTCGATGGATCGGGGTCAGCCCTCAAATGGTAAAAGTAGTTGCTCTGAGGGTGTTGAGTGGGGTAGAGTTGAGGCATGGCTAGGAAATTGAGAGTGGAATATGAGGGAGCGATCTATCACGTGGTGATCCGCGGGGTGGAGCGGCGGAAGGTGTTTAGCGATGATGCGGATCGGGAGCGGTTTCTGGATCGGCTGTCGAAGTATGCCGAAGAGATGGAGGTGAGGTTGTATCTGTTTTGTTTGATGCGCAACCATGTCCATCTCCTTTTTGAGACGCCCGGAGGGAACCTAAGTCAGTTTATGCATCGACTGCAAACGGCGTATACGGTGTATTACAACATGAGGCATGGGCGGGCCGGGCATTTGTTCCAAGGGCGATATAAGGCGATTTTGGTGGAAGGGGATGAGTATTTGCTGAAGTTGAGCCGGTATATTCATCTGAATCCCGTGAAAGTGGGGGACGTGAAGCGGTTGCCATTGCCGGAACAGATAGCGGCGTTGCGCGGGTATGTCTGGAGTAGCTATCCGGGGTATCTGGGAAAAGTAAAGGGTTTGGCAGGGATGGATGAGAAACCGCTTCTTGCAATGGTGGGAAGCGGGAAGGAGGCGCGGCGAGAGTATGGAAGATATGTTGAGCAGGGGTTGGTGGAGAAGGATGATGAATTGGCGGTATTAAAGCAGGATGCAACGTGGGGAATAGGGAGTGAAGAATTTACGGGGCACGTGCAGGCATTGTACGAAGAAAAGGTGAAAGCATGCCGTCATCCTGAAGATGTGGCCTTTCGGCGAGAGCAGGGCGGGCGACTGGCGGCGAAGGATATTCTGGAAGTGGTTGGGAAAACACTTGAATTGGAATCCGGATGGGAGTGTCAACGGCGACTGGATATGAGCCGTGCCGTCGGCGCGGCCATGTTGTGCAAGTACGGCGGCCTAAGTCAGAGGAAGGTTGCCGGTCTCATGGGTGTTGGCACAGGGGCGGCGGTCAGTTTCCAGTTGAAGCGGTTGGAGCAGACGCTAAAGACGGATAAAACGCTCGCGGGTCGGATGGATCATATTGAAGGACTCCTCGGTGGACTGCGGCAAAAGGCGAAACTAGCGAAATATTTATCATTTGAGGGCTGACCCCAATCCCTCGCCAATCCCTCGCGACAGTGCCAACTCGTTACCGGGGCCAGACGACTTCCGGATTGCTGGGGCCGGTGCACCTTGAAGGGGATTTTCGGCAGTCCAGTCAACTGGACTGAATTTTCGAGTTTCCTAGAAAACTATGGAGAAAATGGTCTCAAAACGCTTTAGGAACCTGTTCAGACGCGCTCGAATAGCTCCGCAGTGACCGATGGTGGTCAACTCCCATAACAGGGGTAATCACTGTATCCCTTGGCGCCGGGCGTATAAAGGGTGGTCTGGTCGGGTACCGTCAGGGGGATATCTGCCTTGAGACGCTCAACCAGGTCAGGATTGGCGATGAAAGGCCTGCCAAAAGCAATCAATTCCGCCGCCCCGCTTTGCAGATCCGATTCTGCACGGGCGCGATCATAGCCGCCGGAGAGAATAATGCGGCCGCCAGCAGCACGAAACTCGCGACACATGGCTTGAACCGTTGTCGGCTCTGGTTTTGGAGCGCCCATGGACGAGTGGTCGACCAGATGAAGGTAAACCAGGCCGAGTCGGCCAAGCGCCGACGCCAACTCCGTGTACTGGCTTGCGATACCGCTATAGGCACCACTCATATCATTAAAAACGCCACAGGGAGAGAGCCGGATACCAACACGGGTGGCCCCAATTGCAGCAACGACGGCGGTGGCGACTTCCAATGCAAAACAGTTACGGCCGGTTGCATCCTGGCCATAGGCATCGTTACGGCGATTCGAGTCCGGGTCAAGAAACTGGTTGATGAGGTAGCCATTGGCCCCATGCAGTTCAACACCGTCAAAACCCGCGGCGACGGCATTGCGTGCGGCCTGGGCATATTCCTCAACCGCCTTGCGAATATCATCCCGTGTCATCTCGCGGGGCAGGGCATACGGCTGCTCACCCTGGCTATCGGTCCAGATTTTCCCCTTCACGGCGATGGAGGAGGGGGCCAGTAATTCCGCCCCTGATGGCAAGTTCAGCAAACTGCCCACCCGCCCGGCGTGCATCAGTTGAACAAAGATCCGCCCTTTACAGGCATGAACGGCCGCAGTTACGGGTTGCCAGGAAGTGGTTTGCTCTGCCGAAAAGAGGCCGGGGATGCGGGCATACCCCAATCCGTTTGGAGACGGCGAGATCCCTTCAGTAATGATAAGTCCGGCACCAGACCGCTGGGAATAATAATCGACAATGAGTTCATCGGCCAAATTCCCGATTGCCCGGGAACGGGTCATAGGCGCCATAACGACGCGATTTTGCAATTCAGTCGCAGCTAGTTTATATGGGTTAAAAAGCATCGTGTGCGCCTCCGTGAAATGAATACATTGCATTTACTTTACTAAACCAAAGTAAAATTGCAATAAAAGGTGCTGTTCTTCCGTTATAAGTATAGAGTTTGAAGTTTTTGTGAGATGAAAAAACAACCCCAATCCCGAATCGAAAAAACTGTTCACCAGAGCAGCGAGTATGAATCCGTGCAGTCCAAACTGATTCTGCCCTCCCGCCGTGAATTCGTGATTTCGGCATATGGTGCCGACGTGCGGGCAATAGAGGAGTCACTTCATGACGTGATGATGGCGGCGGAATCTCAGCCCATCAGCCGATTTGTTTTTGCAAGTGAAGGCTATTATCAGGATTTGGGCCAGATGTTCCGGAGGGAAGAAGGCTGCCTGCTACGCCTAAAAGATGACGCCGGGGCTAGCGGCGGAACCGCCTCCATTCAGGCCACAGCGATTTCCGGAGCCCCTCTATTTCCATTACGTCAGGATGGCCGTAACATTGGAGTCGTCTATGAAGATGAGGCGGCTCGGTATTGCCGTATTTGTGGACTGGTCCCTTTGGACTTGACCCTCCCGCGTGAAAAGCAGCTGACAGCGGTTCTGGAAATGCTTAACTGGATCCTCATCACCAATGATTTTCACTTCACGGATACGGTGAGGACTTGGTTTTATCTCGATCACTTGTTGGATTGGTACACTGAGTTCAATGAAATCCGGACAGCCTTTTTCAAGGAACGTGGTGTTTTTGAGAAAATGGTTCCCGCCAGTACTGGAATCGGGGCCGCAAATCCCTGGGGTGCGGCTTTGACCTGCGACCTGCTGGCCATCCAGCCCAAAACATCGGCCGTTGAAATCGAATCCATTTCTTCGCCATTGCAGGATTCCGCTCTTAAATACGCCAGTTCATTCAGTCGAGCTGTGGAAATACGGTTACCCTCGCACCATAGCCTGCTGATATCGGGAACGGCCAGTATTGATGCATGCGGTCGCTCGCAATATGAAGGTGACCCCCAGCGGCAGATTGAGCGGACCCTCGAAGTCGTGACGGCATTACTTGAATCCCGGCGCATGACCTGGGGCAATGTGAACCGCGGAATTGCCTATTTTACCGACATGGCCGACCGGGCAAAATTCACATCATTATGCCAGGCCCAGGGAATCCCGGCTTTCCCGCTGGCGATGTCTCATGCAGATGTCTGTCGTCATGATCTTCTGTTTGAATTGGAAGTAGATGCCGTTAAACTCCTATAGAAAGATGTGCCATGAAATCGTTTCAAGTTGTGATCGTAACCCTCAGCGTCTTGTCGGGTTTGCCTTTACTTGCCGCTAGCACCTCCGGTTGGCGTGGTGATGCCACAGGACGTTATCTATCGGCCAATCCACCGCTGTCGTGGTCTAAAACCAACAATGTAATTTGGAATACGCGTTTACCGCATTTTTCCAATGCGACCCCTTTGCTTCTGAAAGACAAATTATTCGTTTGTTCTGAACCGTCCACTCTGATTTGCCTCGACGCCAGTAATGGAAAGATTCTGTGGCAAAAAACAAACGCCTATGCGGATGTCCTGACGCCGACTGAACTTGAGCAAGCCAAACAGGTTTACACCAACCTGAATACCAGCCCGCGGACTCATGACGTGAATGGCTATTCCTCTCCAACACCGACTACGGATGGACAGCGAATCTACGTAGTGTTCGGTTCAGGTGTGTCGGCTTGCTATGAACTTGATGGGACCCTGGTGTGGGCCCGATTCCTTGAGCGGCCAACCCATGATTGGGGGCATAGCGCTTCTCCTTTGCTTGTTGGCAAAACTTTGCTGGTGCATATCCTCAAAATGACTGCCCTGGATGCGGCGTCCGGGAAGACGTTATGGACTGCCGGAACTCCAGCAGGATGGGGGACATCCGTCTCCGTAAGGGTGGGGGATATGGATGTGGTGATCACTCCCAAGGGCGATATCCTGCGACTCAGTGATGGGCTCAAGTTGGCTGGGGCTGTGTCCAAGTTGGACTACTGTGCCCCACTCGTTGAGAACGATGTGGTCTATTTTGTCGAAAATGGAGGCAAAGCTTTGCGGCTTTCATCTCCTGAGTCCGGGAAAGTTGTCCCTGAGATGTTGTGGCAAACCCGCCCGGCGGCGGATCGGTATTATGCTTCTCCGATCCTCTTCAAGAATCGATTATACGCCGTCAACCGGAGTGGCCAGTTCAGTACAATTGACGCCTTGAGCGGGAAAATACTGACGGAACAAAAGCTAGCCCTCGGTGGCACTTATTACCCCAGCGTTACCCTGGCCGGTCATTATCTTTTCGTGAGCAGTGATACCGGATCGACGGTGGTCTTTGATTTGGATGACGCCGCAGGAAAAGAGGTTTCCCGAAACCAGCTGGAACCTTTCCGCAGTTCTCCTGTATTTGACGGCGCTAGGCTCTATATCCGCACACTTGGCGGCGTCTACTGCATCGGCAAATAACCCTTAACTCTGGCTTCATTAACAGCCAATGACGGGTTATCATCAACGTCGCATAATATACCTTATGTCTACTACAGGGTAGTGCAAAACCTTGATATTCCTAATGAATCGTTGAATTATCCTGTTTTAGGGGCTTGGCGGATTGCCCTCAATCCCCGCTCGGTTCATGGAGTTATGATCAGGGCTGCATCTGATAGATCTGCTTGGTGACTTTGCCGTCCCGTTCGACTTCAAGAACGACGGCGTTAAGCTTATCTTTCAGGAACTGGTCGATGAACGACTCCGCACGACGGCGATTGGTCATAGGGACAGAATTGACCCCTCTGACGATATCACCTTGCTGAAGGCCGACCGCATCAAAGAAGCCTTTCTCGCCCTCAAGACCAACCACATATCCGGTAATCTTGTTCTGTTCGTCCCGGACCGGTTTCATGGTATCGAATACCGCCACCATCCGGTCCGGCTCATCCAGCAATTCCTGATAGTAATCCAGGAGTGGCTTCCGGCTGAATTGCCATCGATTCTCCTGAACCTTGATACAGCCAAACTTGTTGGTTGTGCCGGTGAGCGTCGCAAGTTGGTTGCTGACAACCGATACCATCCCGGTCTGGGTTTGCCCGCCGGTGAACTCCATCCAGATATCACGGGAACCTGCGGGCGATTCCAGGATGACGTGGTCGTAAAAGATCTTCCGGACCGTCACATCGTCAAGTCGGTCACCTTCGGCAACAATAAACTGATCACGCTTCAGGCTGTCATCCAAAATCGCTTTAGGACGGGAAACCCCAAGGCTCTCGATTGAAAAAGTGCCGGCGAGCCTATATCGGTCAAAAGAGGATCCGCCAGCTACTGATCGAGGAGCATGATCAGGCGTCGACTGCATGACACTCCAGAATTCCCCGGTCAGGCTAGCCGGTGCGGGCATCATATCCTTGCCGGAATCCGCGATGGGCGCAATGACAAGATCGGGAGCAGATTGACACGCCTTGTAAAAAAACAAGGCCAGAAAGATGCTTGCCGCGACGGTCGTTCCGATCGTCCATGTGGCAGCATTCTGATATCGAAAGGCAGAGGGCATAAGCCGGCTTTTGTTTCCCGCGAACGGGATCAGTCATTTATCTAAGCGATCAACCCGAAACCGCGTGCGGCTCTCGCGACCACACGAG
>Ga0118677_10000141_pt1 | contig 146936 bp, 107 predicted proteins | sample AliMusrvi5mmetaG_FD_86154 | JGI IMG/M metagenome (GOLD analysis project Ga0118677, IMG submission 86154) | reverse complement strand
GGCCGACGGCAAGACCTACAAGGCCGTGGTGATCGGCCGCAGCCTCACCCTGGACATCGCCGTGCTGCACGTGTTCGCGCCCCTGGAGCAGATCCGGCCGCTGCCCCTGGGCACCTCCCACGACCTCCAGGTGGGCCAGATGGTCCTGGCCAGCGGCCCGTTCACCGAGGGGATCGGCTTGATGGTGACCTGTTTGGGGGTGGGAGGGTCGCCCGTGCACCCCGCATCGGTATAGTTCACCGTGACGGTTTTGACCCCCGGGGCTGCCCACGACACCACAAGGGTGTTGTCGGCAGGGCTGCCCCCGGAGATCCACGTGGCTCCCGAGGTGAGGTAATCCCACACGTAATTTGTCTTTCCCGGCTGTGTCGTAAAGGTAACAGGCACGCCGGCGCAATATTCGCTGGCGGGGGTGGTGAGAACCGGCACCTCGAAAGGGTTGACCGTCAAATTCAGGGTGGTGGCGCCCATCGCCTGGCACCCAGAGGCATTTGAATAATTGATCGAGACGAAGTTGGGACCGGTGGTGCTCCATTTGAGGGTGACCGTGTTGTCGGAGGTTCCTCCGCCGGCGATCCAGGTTCCCGAATAGGTCCAGGTGTAGTTGCTGCCGCCGGTATCGGTGGTATAGGTCTTTACGTCATTCTGGCATGAGGTCGAAAGCCCCCCGGTGAGCATGGGTGATGGCCTTGGGTTTACCGTGACGGTAACCGAACTGGAGGCGTTGGTGCCGTCGCAGTTGCCCACCACGGCATAATAGGTGGTGGTGGCCGTTGGTGAAACGGTGAGCGTTGTGCCGTACCCTACCTGGGTGCCGCCGGGGTAGGCGTCCTTGTACCAGGTGATGCCGCTTGGGGTGAACCGGGTTCCTTCGTTGGCGGCCGTCCACACCTGGTAGTTCCTGCCTGTGGCGGTATAAGCCTGGTCGCCGACCAGGTTGATGACCCCCTGGGTGGCGCCCTCACTTGAACCACTTCCCGAACATTCAGGCTTGAGCTGGATGAAATTTTCAATGATGCTGGTCGATTCATTCAAAACGATCATGAAGGTTCCCCGGTTGGCAGTCTGGGTCTGGCAATCAAAAAGCGGGCAATGGTTCCAGTAAACGACCAGTTTACGGTCGGGGGCAGTCCCGGTGGTGTAATAATAAACATCATTGCCGGACCCGTTGGCCCCGGGGTACCAGTCCTGCCATGGAGCGAAAATACAGTTTTTCGGTACGTTGCTGGCGGTATTGGGAATCGTAGTTGCAACGTAGGTTGTCCACGATTGCCCGCTGGGATTGGTAAACCCGATCCATCCGTTCGATCCGACCCAGAAGTGGTCGTATTGCTGGTTGAAAAAACAGAAACTGAAACCGATCGGGTATCCGGATGTGAGTCCGGGCGCATAACAATCATCATGTCCGGAGGAGGTGCATCCCGTGAAATCAGGATCTACAACCGTTCCGCCGAAAAACAACTGCGGTGCGTAGGGTATGGTCTCAAAAATATAGTTGGTTGTTCCGTAGCTGCTCCCCGAGGTGGTTGCCGTGAGGGTGGTGGATTCCCCGGCGCACAGGGTGTTGATCCCGGTGATGGTAATCTGGGCAACAACGCTGCAGGTCAGCATGAAAAAGGCAAGGATGAAATAATACTTTTTTCGCATGTATCAGGAAAAACGACCTATTTGAATAAACGGACAATCTTAACGCCCGGAGGTTGCCTGCCGGATTAAATATTAGTGCTGTAAAGGTATAAATTTTTTTGCAAATGAAAAGCATCTCATTAGGGTTCTGACCTTACAAAAACCAGGTACCGTCAATGAATTTCGGATTTCGGATTTCAGATTTCAGATTTCAGATTTTATATTTCATATATTACATTTTTTGCCCTCAATTTTGTTCTGATACGTGGTTTGAATGTGAGATGTGAAATCTGAAATCTGTGAAATCAGTTTTTAATGCACCGTACGGAAAATGCGTTTCCGCGGCTGCTGCTGTAAAGGGAGATGCTGGGGGTGAAGATGTTCAGCCCGCGCGAAATGGATTGGGTCATGCTGCTGGTGGTGGAGGTCCAGTACTGGGTACCGGTATTGGTGCCGTTGGTGAAGGCCCAGTAATTGTCCTCGTAATTCAGCCCTCCAAGCAGCCCGTGAAAGCCGCCGAAAATCAGCACATCCTTCAGGGTCGACCCGACCAGCGCGTTGGCATCTGGCGAGACGATCCCTGCGAGCAGGTTGTCGATGAGCGACTGCCACTCGACCTGCGTGGGTACATGCCATTCGGGGGGGCAGATCCCTTTGACGGCCGGGGTGATGGCGTAATCCATCATCTCGTCCCACTGGTACATGCCGCCGAAGGTGGTGCAGGTTGCATCGGCCGGGGAGCAGTATTTTTCGGGGACGCAATTGTCGGTCTGGGGAAGCCCGGGCGACACCAGCGTGGTGCCATAGGCAAGGTTCTCGGTCATCCAGCAGCGGCCCGCCAGCCAGGCGGTCTTGTAGGTCTTCCCGTCGCGCACGTCCGTCAGGGTGCCGCCGCAGGCAAATGCACTGTTCTGCACGCTGATGGTCACCGCGGGGGCCGATGCCATGCACCCGAAGGTATTGGTATAGCCATAGGTGATGGAATAGTTGCCCGACGGGGCCCCGAAGGGATCGAATTCATAAAACCCGGTGAGTGCATTCAGCGCTACCCTTGCGCCGGTATAGACCCCCTGTCCGGTGAGCCATGGCGTTCCGCCACGCAGCACGATCTTCTTTGCCCCGGAGGTGGTGACCAGGTCGAAACAGGCGTTGAAGGCTACCTCCGGGAGGTTGTGCACGGCGATATTGAGCAACGGCGAATCGGGCCCGTTCCCGCAAAGGTTGACCCCTTTAACGGTGAGGGCGCCGCTGGTGGCGGCGGCTGAAAAGGTGATCGTAATGGTCGCATTCCCGTTGTTGGTGATGGTTACCCCCGCGCCGCTATAGATCCAGTTGTAGGATGTGGCGTTTGCAATGACGGGAACTGAATAGGTGTAGGTGGATGTTTTGCACACCGAGTTCTGCCCGGTAATGAGCCCTGCGGCCACGGGCCATGGATTCAGAACCACCGGGAAGGTGTTGGCAGGCGCCGAACAGGAGATGCCCGGGTAGCCGATCGTTTCGGTCAGGTCGAGCGAACCGCTGGCGGCGGTGCTCCACAGCACCTGGACGGTGCTGCCGTTTTGCCCGGCAAGGATGGTCCCCCCGGTAACGCTCCAGTTGTAGAGATGGCCGCCGATCACCGGCGTGAGGGTGTAATTCTGGGTCGACAGCGCGCACACGGGCGACGATCCCGTGATCTGGGGCGCAGGCAGGGGGTTGACCGTAACGCCGTAATTCGTCGGAACCGCGGCCGTGCAGCCGGTACCGACCATATAGTTGACGCTGACGGTATAGCTGCCCGCAACGGTCCATTTGATGGTTACAAAGTCATCCAGCGATCCGCCGCCGGCAACAGGTATGAATCCCGACGGGGGAAGGCCCCACGTGTAGGAGGTGGCCCCGGCCTGGGTCTGGTAGGTCTTGGTATCGCCGGCACACACGGTGGTGGCGCCGCTGATGGTGGGGCTGGGCAGTGAATTCACCACGATCTGCCTGGAGGTGGCCGCCTGGGCGGTACAGCCGTTGGCGTCGACATAATTCACGGTGAGGGAGTGGGTCCCGATGACGGTCCAGTTCACCACCACCTGTTTCGAGCCCTGGCCCGAGACGAGGTTCCCGCCGGCCACCACATTCCAGAAATAACCCGACTGGAAATCTTCGGTATTATAGGTGGCAGGCACATTCAGGCAAACCATGGCTGGTCCTGTGATGGTGGGCACGGGCAACGGGTTGACGGTGATGGTAAAGGAGCCGGGCAGCCCGGTGCAGGTGACGCCCGCACTGGTATAAAACGGTGTAATGGTGATGGTAGCCGTTACGGGTGAACCCGTTGTATTGGTCGCGGTAAAGCCGGCGATGTTCCCGGTTCCCGCAGCGGCAAGGCCGATGGTGGTGTTGGAGTTTGTCCAGGCATAGACGGTTCCGGGCACATACCCTGAAAAACTGACCGCCGAGGTCAGGAACTGGTGGCACAGCACCTGGTTGGCGACGGCACTGACGGTTGGCGTGGGGTTGACGGTGATGTTAAAGGAACTGCCGGCCCCGGTGCAGGTTACCGCGCCATTGGTAAAGGATGGGGTTACCGTTACGGTGGTGGTAACAGGAGCATTGGTGGTATTAGTGGCGGTAAACGCGCTGATATCGCCGGTTCCGGCTGTTGCCAGCCCGATGGAGCCGTTGCTGCTGGTCCACGAGTAGACTGTTCCGGGAACAGACCCGGTAAAGGGTACCTGCGAGGAAGTCATGTTGTTGCAGATCACCTGGTTTGCCGTTGCGTTAACCGTGGGAATGGGGTTAACGGTGAAGGTGAAGGGGGTGGGCAACCCGGTGCAGGAAGGTCCCGCGTTGGTATAGAAAGGTGTTGCCGAGATCGTAGCAGTAACCGGGGCGTTTGTGACATTGAACGCAGTAAAGGATGAGATGTCGCCGGTCCCGGCGGCTCCCAGTCCGACCGTTGTATTGGTGTTGGTCCATGTATAGGTGGTTCCTGCAACATCCGCGGTAAAATGCACCGGGGCGGTGGCCGTATTGTGACATAAAACCTGGCTTGTCACCGGGGTGATCACCGGGATGGGGTTCACGGTGATGATGAACTGGTGCGGCGTGCCGTTGCAGGTGGCTCCTGAATTGGTGAACGAGGGATGGATGTCGATGGTGGCGGTTTGAGGAACAATGGTGATGTTGGTGGCCGTAAAAGAGGCGATATCCCCGGTGCCGCTTGCCGCAAGGCCGATGGATGGGTTTGTGTTGGTCCAACTGTAAATAGTTGACGGCACATCGCCTGTGAACAATACCTGGGTGGATGTCGTGTTGTGACACAGCACCTGCGGATCCATCACGTTGACATCCGGCTGCGGGTTGACGGTAATGGTGAAGGATGCCGGCGGTCCCGCGCAGGTGATCCCTGCATTGGTAAAAGAAGGTGTCACGGTTATGTTGGCGGTAACCGGCGCAAAGGATGTGTTGACGGCCGTGAAGGCTGCAATGTCGCCCGTTCCGGCAGCGGCAAGACCGATGGAAGTGTTGTCGTTGGACCAGGTGTAGACGGTTCCGGCGACATTCCCGGTTAACGATACGAGCGATGACTGGGTTCCGGGACATAAAACCTGGTTCACCGGGGCATTTGCAGCAGGGATCGGATTAACCGTGATGCTGAAGCTGGCCGGCGGACCGGTGCAGGTTAGCCCGGCATTGGTATAGGTTGGGGTTACGGTGATGGTGGCGACAACCGGCGCATTGCCGGTATTGGTGGCAGTGAAAGGCAGGATGTCGCTGTTGCCGGTTGCCGCGAGCCCGATGGTGGCATCGCTGTTGGTCCACGAATAGGTCGTACCGGGAATGGTTCCTGTAAAAAGGACAGGGGAGGTCTGGGCATTGTGGCACAGCACCTGTCCTGCAACCGCATTGACCGTGGGCGAAGGGTTGACCGTCACCGCGATCACCCCGGGAACGTCGGGGATGCACTGCGACACCGGGTCGGTGTAGTTGACATGGATGCTGAAGGTTCCCGCCGCCGTCCAGGTGACGGTCACAAAATTATTGGCGGCGGTTCCACCTGCGGTGGGGGTGGCCTGTGGAGGCAGCACCCAGTTGTAAAAAGTTTTTCCCGGTTCGGTGGTATAGGTTTTCCCGGGTACCCCCAGGCAAGTGGGGTTTTCGCCGGTGATGACAGGGGATGACATCGGCTGAACGGCAACCGAGAGGGTTGTCGCGTTATCGGCGGTACAGAGGGTGGCAGGGATGGTATAGTTTACGCCGATCACCCAGGTCCCGATGGTATTCCAGTGGAGGGTAACCGTGTTTTCCGCCGGGCCGCCCCCGGAGATTTTGGTTGCCTGCGGGGGAATGGTCCATACATAATTCGATTTGCCGGGGTCGGTGGTATAGGTGAGATTCGGGCCGTTGGTGCAGGAGGTGGCGCTTCCGGTCAGGGTCGGCACCGGTTGGGCCGGGATGGTGATGGTGTGGGTGCTGGTGGCAGTGCAGCCCTCGGTGGAGTATGAGGTGAGCGTAACCGTATAGTTGCCGGGGTTTGTGTACACATGGGTCGGTGTTGAGGTACCTGTAACAACCGGGGTGGCGTCCCCGAAATTCCAGTGCCAGTCGACCACGGCATTCTGGTTGACGGTGGAGGCGTCGGTGAAGGTACTGGCCTGCCCGGCGCAGTTGGGCATAAAGGTAAAATCGGAAGTGACCACCGTGAAGATGATCTGCTGGCTCAGGTCGTTGACCGTACATCCGTTCACGGCGGTAAGGTTGACATAATAGACGTCGCCTGCTTGCGGAGCACCGATGATGATGGAGGGAGTGGTCCCGATCACCGGGCCGTTATAACCCGGTCCTCTCCATTCATAGGTTTGGAAACCCGGGGGGGCCGTCAGCGTGGCCGTTGAACTGCCGGCGCACAGCCCGATCTGGATGGCAAGGGCGCTGCAGTAAGCCGATATGTAACCGTACCCGAAATGGGTATCGTAGGTGCAACCCCTGACCTTGAAATTGAGGTAAACGGTCTGGCCATAATAGGGGGTGAGATCCATCCCTACGGTGGTCCATCCTTTCCAGTAGACATTTCCATTGGTAACGGCTGTGCACAAACCCCATCCCGGTGCCGGGGGGCCGTTGTTCTGGGCGGTAATGTAATAGGAACCGCAGGTCGGGTCAAGTTCAACGCCCGCTGCGTTGGTGATCTGTACCTTGAAGTCGGGCTGCTGGTTGCTGTTATGGCCCCCGGTCTGGAGGATGATCGCGTACCGGTAGATAAAAAGGTAAGAATTGGAATTAACACTAACGGCATATTTCAGTTCGGCCTCTTTCGGGATATTCTTCGGAGTACCCTGCGCAGTGTACATCGTATCCCCGAGCCTGGCGGCGAAGGCCTCGCCGGGAAAAACATTGATCAGTCCATAACAGGTCTGGGCATCCTCCCACCCGGGGGAGGGAATCAGTTTGTGAAGGGGATGGGGATACATGCCGGGGAGACTGAACCCGGGAGTCTGGCAGTTTGTCACCGGGTCGAAATAGCCAAAACAGCCGATCCAGTTGTTCCAGGTGCCCGTGCTGAAGTTTGAATTGTTGCAGGATGTTTCAAGCAGCAGCGGCCCTCCCTGGCTGTCTTTCAGGGTGTCGGGGGGAGCAGACAACGGAAGAAGCTGCGGGCCGAGGTGGTAATTGGGAAGCGGGTTGGGCATGACAGGAACATTCCGGATGGCCGCATCCTGTATGGCATCCTGGGCGGTAACCTTTATAAACGGGAATAAGCCGGAAAGAACCAGGAGTACAAAGACGATCCGGGTTAAAACAGGTTTGGTACGATATAAAGGTCTCTTCATCCAGGATCAGTTTGGCGGCATAAAACAATGCCTGTACAACAATAACTTAAACTGGTAAAGATACAAATAAAATATAACGACCTTACATCGTGGTTTTAGGGCGTATCCTTAACACAGCGAACCGAAAAAGCATTCATCCTGCTGCCATCGTAGCGCGACATGCTCGGGTTGAAAATATTCAGCCCCCTCGCCAGGGCACGTTCAGTGCCATTGACGGTCGACGACCAGTACATGGTGGCGGTAAGCGACCCGGTGGTAAAACTCCAGGTGTTGTTGATATAGTAGAGTCCTTTCAGCAGGGCAAAAAATCCCGGGTTCAACAGCGGATCCTTCATGAAACTGCCAGCAAGGGCATCCGCAGGGGAGATCACCGCAACCGAGATGTTGTTGACCAGCAGCTGCAGTTCTGCCTCGGTCGGCACATGCCATTCGGGCGGACAAACGCCCTGGTTTCCCGTAGTGGAGGCGTAACGCATCAGTTCATCCCACTGGTAAAGCCCGCCGTACTGCGAACAGGTCGCGTCTGCAGGCAGGCAGTACTTTTCATTGATACAGTTGTCCGTCTGCGGGGTGGTTTGCCCGTCGATGATGGTACCGTATGCCAGGTTCTGCGCCATCCAGCATTTGCCGCCTACCAGGGAGGTTTTGTAGGTTTTGCCGTCACGGACATCGGTAAGGAGTCCGCCGCAGCTGAAACTGCTGTTTACAATGCTGATGGCAACCGGCCCGGCGCTGTTGACGCATCCGTAATTGTTGGTGAAGGTGTAGGTGATCGGGTAACTGCCGATCCCGGCCCCGTAAGGATCAAATTCATAGTTCCCGGTGAGGGCGTTAAAACTCACCCTGCCACCCGAGAATACGCCCTGGCCGGCAAGAATGGGGGAAGCGCCGCGCAGGATGAACTTTTTCGCACCCGAAGTCGTAATCTGGTCGAAACAGGGCGTGAAGGTTGGCAGTGGTTTCGGGTGGATCGTCAGCAGGTGGGTCGAAGATGCAACGCAGGTCGTTGAATTGTTGGTCCCCGTGACCGCGATGGTTGCCGCGCCGGCGGTCTGCCAGTCGACATTGATGCTGTTCGTTCCCTGTCCCAGGGAGATGAATCCCCGTCCTGCCGGTACGATCGACCAGGCATAGGAGCACAGGGGGTCGGGAGGAACATCGTACGAGTGGGTGGCGCTTTCGCAGTTCGGCCCGGTGCCTTCGGTGATGGTCACCGTCGGCAGCACATTGACCAGGACCGGGATCTGTTTGGCCGGGTAACCGGGGCATCCGAGGCTGTTGACATAGTTGACCTGGATCCACTGGGTGCCCGGGGTGTTCCATGTGACGGTGGCCGTCGGGCTTCCATTTCCGCCGCCCGTCATGATGCTGCCGCCGTTGATGGACCAGGTGTAGGTTGACATGCCCGCTTCGGTCTGGTATACATTGCCCGAGGACTGGTCGCAAACCGTCTGCGGACCCGTCAGGGAGGGGATGGGCCTTTGCTGTAGGGTCACCGAATAGGTTGAGGTGGTTTGCAGGCACCCGGTTGCATCGATCGTCTCGGTCACCGACAGGGTGCCAGGCGAAGCGGTGTAGGGTCCCCACGTCACCGTCACGGTGTTGGTGGTGGCATTGGTCACGCTGGATGCTCCTGTTACGTTCCAGAGATAGGAATGACCGGGAACGGATGGGGTGGTATAGGTGACATTCGGCTGCAATTCACAAACAAGGGTATTCCCGCTGATGACCGGGGTCGGCAATGGGTTGACGTTGATCTTGTAGTCGGCGGAGGTCCCGGGGCAGGTCGGTCCGCTGGTGAATATCGGGGTGATATGGTAGTTCACAAACCCGGTGTTGCCGGGAGGGATGAAGAGGTTCTGGATGGGGATGTGGTCACTCCCGGTCGTTGTAAAGCCTGTAATGGGCGAGATAGTCGAAGCGGTCCATGCATAGGTTGCCCCGGTTACATTCGAGGTAAGATTAACCTGGATGCTTGAGCCGCCGGAACAAATGGTCTGGTCGAGCGGCCAGTTGGTCACCGTCGCGTTTGGATTGACCGTCACCACGTGGGTGGTGGTCGTGCCGGGACATCCGTTATAAGCGGAGGTGATGGTATAGGTCACCGTTTGCTGGACGTTGGTCACATTCGTGAAACTGGTGGCCGGGATCGGGTTTGCGATGCCGGGAATTACCGGGCAGGGATTCACGCTGCCGACCGGGCAGGCTGCCGACCAGGAATAGACCGTGCCGGTAACCGTTGAATTCAGGGTAACCGGGGCTGTTGCAGTGGCTGAACATATGGACTGTCCCGCCAGGCAGGAGATGTTGGGCACCGGGTAAACGATGACCGCATAGTTTGTCACGGCCCCGAGACACCCGTTTGCGGCGGGTGTTATTGCGTAAGTGACGGTTGCCGGTATGTTGACGGAGTTTGTAAGCACATCGTTGATGGTGGTGGTGCCGGTAAGCTGGGGTGTGGTAAAGCCGGTGACTGAACCAGCGGGGGAACAGGAGGCGGTCCAGGTAAAGTTGCCGCCGGTCACATCGGGTAGCAGCGTTGCATTGAAGGTGGCTGCCGAACAGATGGGCAACGGCGCCGTGTTCATCAGGTGCGGTGTGGGGTTGACCGTAACAGCGACATTTTTCACTGTGCCGGTGCAGCCGTTCACCGTGGGGGTGATCACATAGGTCACCGTCACCGGGCCGGTGGTCGTGTTCACAAGGGTTTCGATGATGGAATTACCTGCACCTGCGCCTGCTGCATTCGAAATGCCGGCCACCACGGCCCTGGTCCAGTTGTATCCCGGGGGCGGAGCCGTGCTGCTGCTGGTGATGTTGTAGGTGTTCATGACATTGTTGCACCATGCCACGGTGGCGGGGCTGGTGATCACGGCCGTCGGGTTGACCGTTACGGATATGTTCTTCGGTGTTCCGGCGCAGCCGTTCACGGTAGGGGTGACCACGTAGCTGATCACGAGCGGGTCGGTGGTGGCATTTGTAAGTGTTTCGGTGATGGCGTTGCCCGAGCCCGCGCCTGTAGCCGGTGTGATCCCTGCCACGGCAGCCCGGGTCCAGGTAAAGACTGGCGGCGGGGTGGTGCTGCTGCTCGTAATGTTATAGGTGGTGGAGGTGTTGTTGCACCAGTTTGCAATCGCCGGGCTGGTAACCACCGCAGTCGGGTTTACCGTAACGTTGATCGTCTTTGGAGTCCCGGTACAGCCATTCACCGAGGGGGTGATGACATAACTCACCACGATCGGGTCGGTGGTTGAATTGATGAGCGTTTCGCTGATCGCAGCGCCGGCCCCTGCGCCGGTCGCCGGGGTAATCCCTGCAACGGCTGCCCTGGTCCATGAATATGCCGGGGGCGGGTTGGCGCTGCTGCTGGTCACATTATAGGTATTCACGACGCTGTTACACCAGTTGGCGGTGGGGACGCTGGTGATCACGGCCGTCGGGTTGACCGTAACCGCTACATCATAAACGGTCCCGGTGCAGCTGTTCACCGTCGGGGTCACCAGGTAATGAACCACGATGGGGTCGGTGGTTGCATTGGTAAGGGTCTCCTGGATGGTGGCGGAGGCGCCTGCCCCGGTCGCCGGCGTGATCCCCGGCATGGCAGCCCTTGTCCATGAGTAGGAGGGTGTGGGGGCGTTGCTGCTGCTGGTGATGTTGTAGGTTCCCTGGATGCCGTTGCACCAGTTGGCGGTGGGCGGACTGGTGATGACGGCCGTCGGATTCACGGTGACGGAGATGGTTTTCGGGGTCCCGTCGCAGCCGTTCACCGAAGGAGTGATGAGGTAGGAAACCACGACCGGGTTGACCGTCCCGTTCACCAGGGTCTCGGTGAGGGGCGTCCCGGTCCCTGAGCCTGTTGCCGGGGTGATCCCGGCTACGGCGGTCCTGGTCCAGGTATAGGCCGGCGGCGGGAGGGTGCTGCTGCTCGTGATACTATAAGAGTTCAGTATGCTGTTGCACCAGTTGGCGGTTGCCGGGCTGGTGATCACCGCGGTGGGATTTACGGTTACGGCCACGAATGCCGGAGTTCCCGGGAATCCGTTAATGGAGGGTGTGATCACGTAGGTCGCTACCACGGGATCGGGTGTGGTGTTTACCAGGGTTTCGGTGATGGTGGCGCCGATGCCGGCTCCCGGCGGATTCGAGATCCCCGGTACGGCCGCCCGGGTCCACGAATAGTCGGGGGTGGGTACGGTGCTGCTGGTGATGTTGTAGGTGTTCGTCGTATTGTTGCACCAGTTGGCGGTCGGGGGGCTGGTGATCGCCGAAGTGGGATTCACGGTTACAGCCAGGTCGAAGGTGGTTCCCGGGCATCCGTTGACCGTGAACGTGATGATATAATGAACGACGATGGGGTTGGTGGTCGAATTGTCCAGCGTTTCGGTGATTGCCGGTCCCACCCCTGCACCGGTGGCCGGGGTGATCCCCGCAACCGCCGCCCGGGTCCAGGAATAGACGGGAACGGGTGTGGTTGTGCTGCTGGTGATATTATAGGTGTTCGATACATTGTTGGCCCAGTTTGCAGTCGCCGGGCTGGTGATGATGGCCGACGGGTTCACCGTTACTGCAACGTTCTGGGACGTTCCTGCACAGCCATTCACCGTGGGGGTCACCACATAGGTCACCACGATTGCATTGGTGGTTGCATTGAGCAGGGTTTCGGTGATGGTTATACCGGTACCGGCACCGGTTGCGGGGGTGATTCCCGGCATCGCGGCCCTGGTCCAGGTAAATACCGGGGGAGGCGTGGAACTGCTGCTGGTAATGTTATAGGAATTGGAGACGTTGTTGCACCAGTTTGCTGTGACAGGGCTGGTGATCACCGCCGTCGGGTTTACGGTAACGACGACATTCTGGATGGTGCCGATGCAGCCATTGACACTGGGCGTGATGACATAGGTAACCGCCACCGGATCGGTGGTGGTGTTGACCAGGGCCTCGGTAATGGAGGATCCTGCTCCGGCACCCGCGGCATTGGAAATACCGGTCACTGCAGCGCGCGTCCAGGTGTAGGTGGGGGGCGGCGTGGTACTGCTGCTGAGGATGTTGTAGGTGGTCATCACGTTGTTGCACCAGTTGGCGGTTGCCGCGCTGGTGATCAGGGCGGTGGGGTTGACGGTCACCACCACGTTTTTGGTTGTCCCGGCGCAGCTGTTAACCGTGGGTGTGATCACATAGGTCACTGCGACCGGGTTAGGCGTCGTATTGTTGAGGGTTTCGGTTATGAAGTTGCCGGCGCCCGCATTCGCCCCGTTGCTGATCCCCGCCACGACGGCTCTTGACCATGCATAGGTTGGCGGAGGGGTCGTGCTGCTGCTGAGGATGTTGTAGGTATTTGAGGTATTGTTGCACCAGCTGGCGGTCGCCGGGCTGGTGATTACCGCCGTGGGGTTGACTGTCACGGCGACGGTTTGCTGGGTTCCGGGGCATCCGTTGACGGAAAGGTTGATCACGTAGTTCACCACGATCGGGTCGGTGGTCGAATTGACCAGCGTCTCGGTGATGGCGGCACTTGAACCGGAGGCTGTTGCGGGGGTGATCCCCGGTATTGCCGCCCTTGACCAGGCGTAAACCGGTGTTGTGGAGGTGGTGCTGCTGGTAATGTTGTAGGTGTTGCTGAGATTGTTGCACCAGTTGGCAGTGGCGGTACTGGTGACCACCGCTGTGGGATTGACGGTAACCGACACATTATACACCGTGCCGGCGCAGCCGTTTACCGTTGGGGTAATCGCGTAATTGACAACGATTGGGTTGGGCGTGCCGTTCGTAAGCGTTTCATTGATGGAGTTGCCCGTCCCCGAGCCAATGGCCGGGGTGATCCCTGCCACGGCTCCCCGCGTCCAGGTAAAAACCGGTGGCGGCGTGGTGCTGGAACTGGTGATGTTGTATGTGGAGGGGGTATTGTTGCACCAGTTGGCCAAGGCCGGGCTGGTGACGACGGCGGTCGGGTTCACGGTGACCGTCACCGTTTTCGTGGTGCCCGGGCAGCCGTTCACAGCCGGGATGACCTGGTAGGTCACGGCGATGGGGTCGGTGGTTGCATTCACCAGGGTTTCCGAAATGGAATTTCCCGAACCGGCGCCGGTGGCAGGCGTGATGCCGGGAACCGCAGCCCGCGTCCAGGTATATCCCGGTGGAGGGGTTGTGCTGTTGCTGGTGATATTATAGGTGTTTACAACGTTGCTGCACCAGTTGGCGGTTGCCGCGCTGGTGATCACGACCGTGGGATTGACGGTGACTGCGATCGTTTTCACGGTACCGTCGCAACCATTGACGGTGGGTGTGATCACGTAACTGACCGTGATCGGGTCGGGGGTTGCGTTGGTCAGGGTTTCAGAGATCGAATTCCCCGTGCCTGCCCCCGTGGCAGGGGTGATGCCGGCAACCGCCGCGCGGGTCCAGGCATAGGTGGGGGGAGGGGTGGTGCTGGCGGAGGTGATGCTGTAGGTTCCCAAAGCGCCGTTGCACCAGTTGGCAGTCGCCGCGCTGGTGATCACGGCCGTCGGGTTAACGGTAACCAGGAGGTTGAAGGGGGTTCCGTTGCACCCGTTCACGTTCGGCGTGATGAGGTAGGTGACGATCACCGGGTTGGGCGTTGTGTTGTTGAGGGATTCGGAAATGGAGTTCCCGGAGCCTGAGCCGGCAACGTTGGAAATCCCGGCAACCACGGCCCGGCTCCAAGCGAAGGTTGGCAACGGGGCGGAGCTGCTGCTCAGGATATTGTATGTCGTCATGGTGTTGTTGCACCAGTTGGCCGTGGCGGGGCTGGTAACCACCGAAGTGGGGTTGACCGTGACAGAAATGGTCGAAGGGGTCCCCGCGCAGCCGTTTACCGTCGGGGTGATCACATAGGAGACAACCACCGGGTCGGGGGTTGTATTGACCAATGTTTCGGTGATGGCGTTGCCTGTTCCGGAATTTGCCAGGTTCGAAATGCCGGTAACAGCCGCCCTGCTCCATGTAAAGACTGGCGGTGGGGCAATGCTGCTGCTGGTGATGTTATAGGTGTTCGGGGTGTTGTTGCACCAGTTGGCCGAGGGGGCGCTGGTGATCACGGCCGTCGGGTTCACCGTTACCAGTACGTTTTTCACCGTTCCGTCGCAGTTGTTGACCGTGGGGGTGATCAGGTAGGTGACGACGATGGGGTCGGTCGTTGTGTTGACCAGGGTTTCGGTGATGGCGGAGCCAACCCCGGAACCTGCCGGGTTGAGGATGCCCGCTACGGCGGCCCTGCTCCATGCATAGTTAGGTGCAGGCGTGGTGCTGTTGCTGGTAATGTTGTAGGTCATCGTCACGCCGTTGCAGTAGTTTGCCGTTGCCGGGCTGGTGATGACGGCCGTGGGGTTCACGGTAACATTCACCGCCAGCGGGATACCGGTGCAGTTGTCGACCGTTGGTGTGATCATGTAAGTAACCACCACCGGATCGGTTGTGGTGTTCACCAGGGTTTCGGTAATCGTGGCCCCTGTGCCCGCGTTGGATGGATTGGAAATCCCGGCCACAGCGGCCCTGGTCCAGGCAAGGGTCAGCGAAGCGGAGACTGTGCTGCTGGTGATGTTGTAAGTATTCGCCACATTGTTGCACCAGTTGGCGGTAACCGGGCTTGTAACAACCGATGTCGGATCGACGGTAACCGAAAGGTCGAAAGGAATCCCGGTGCAGCCGTTTACCGACGGGGTGATCAGGTAGTGCACCACGACCGGCTCGGTGGTTGAATTCACGAGCGTTTCGGTAATGAAATCGGTGGTCCCCGCAGCAGTTGCAGGCGAAATCCCGGCCACGGCGGCCCTTGACCATGCATAGGCAGGGGGGGGCGATGTGCTGGTGCTGGTGATGTTGTAGGTGTTAGGCATCCCGTTGCACCATTTAACTGAAGCCTGGCTGCTGACAATTGCAAGAGGGTCAACGGTCACAGCTACATTTTTCGGGGTTCCTGTGCAGCCGCCCACAGTCGGGGTGATTATGTAAGTGACAATAAGCGGATCTGGGGTAGAATTTGTCAGCATTTCAGTGATGGCGGCGCCACTACCGGCACCGGTGGCCGGGGTGATCCCTGGTACCGAAGCCCTGGTCCACGTATAGGTCGGGACAGGCGTGGTGGTACTGCAGGTTGAGGTGTAGGTATTGGAAACACCGCTGCACCAATTGGCGGTTGCCGCACTGGTAACCACTACACTGGGGTAAACCGTCACTGTGTAATCAGAGGGAATTCCAGTACAACCATTGGCAAATGGAGTGATATGGTAGGTGACGGTAGCAGGATCTGTTGTTACATTCGTAAGTATATCGTTGATTACAGTAACCTTTACAACTTGTGTCCCTGTAAAACCGGTCACGGCACCAACAGGAGTACAGAAAGCTGTCCAGGTAAAATTAGCTCCCGCAGTGCCTGACGTAAGGGTGACATTGAAAGGTGCTCCCGAGCAGACAGGTGCGTGCGGGCCGTTTGTCAATACCGGAAACGGATTAACTGTAATTGTAAAATTATAGGGAGGCCCGATACAGCCATTTTGATTCGGAATCACGGATATGGTGGCGACAACGGGAGCAGTTGTGGTGTTGAGAGCGGTAAAACCAGGCAGGTCTCCAATGCCGCTTGCGGCCAGCCCGATCGTTGTATTGCTGTTTGTCCAGGTGTAGGTAGTGCCCGGAAGAGAACTTGAAAAAGTTATTGGATTTGTATTATCCTGGTTGCATACGTTCTGGTTTGGCACTGTATTTACTGTAGGAAACGGGTTCACCAGGACCGGAATCATAACCGAATTTGTACATCCTTCCGTTGAATGTACTGTTAACGTTACATTATAGGTGTTGCCGGTTGCGAATACATGCGTCGGATTTTTGTTGTGATCAATCGGAGATGCATCCCCAAAGTCCCAGTCCCAACCTACAATCTGGTTCTGGTTAATGGTACTTTGATCAAAGAAGGAGGTGGACATTCCGGCACAGGCGCTTCCATGTGTAAAAGCAGCGATTGGTGTTGTGAAATGAAGTACGTTGGTGATGTGAGCGGTACATCCGTTGTTAGACGTGACATCGACCCAAAATTGGTCGCCATCCAGCGGATTCAAAATAGTTATGGAGGGAGTCGTTTCCCCGGTACTCCATAAATATGTGGCAAAACCCGGCGGGGCTGTAAGGATTGCCTGTGTTGCACCGATACAGAGAGAAGTTTGTACGATGAGTGAACTGCAATAGGTTGAAATATAGGCATATCCCCTGTGGGCTGATTGGGAACATCCCCGGGTAGTGAAAACAATTTGCACGGTCCCAAGGGATTGAAATGGAGTAAGGTCAAGTGCTACAGTCGTCCAATCATGCCAATAAAGCTTAACACTTGAACTGTATTGATGGTATTGCCAATCAATGGGTACAATACAACCCGGGCCGGGAGGAGCACAGGTCGGAGCTGTATATTCATAATAGCCGCAGGAATCACCCAGGGGGTTCCCGGCTAGATCCTGAACCTGCAGGGTAAACCTGGGCATCATGGGTGGTGTATGCCCGTATGACTCAAGGACCGCTGCCCACCTGTAAACGAAAAGATAGTTACTTGAGTTCACCGTAACATTGTATTTTAATTGTTCCGCATGCCCGCCACCAGTAACATCACCAAGTCGGGCAGAATGAGTTTCCCCTGGAAATACCGTGGATAATGAGGTCCCACCGATATACGGATCATACGTCCAGCCGCTGATAGGCATGATGACATGACGGGTAGAACTGAATCCTGGAGTGGTGCATGGTGCAAATACAATGGGTTGACCGGGGGGATTTCCTGAAAATGTTCCATAACATCCGATCCAGTTGGTCCAGTTTCCTAAGGAAAAATCCGAGTTATTGCAGGCAGTAACCAGGTTCAGGGGGGTCGTGTAGTGAAAGAAATTGGTAGTATCCATAACCGGCGCCAACTGCTTTCCAAGATAATAATTGCTCGTTGCCGGCCTGGGCCGGACGGTCTCCACATAGGGCTGGATATTTACCGACGGATCGGGTTCTACCCGGACCCCGTCAACAAAGGGAACAGTGTCCCCTCGTGTTTCGGTTTCAGCAGGTGTAAGCGTTTCAACAGGTTTCAAACCTTTGGCTGATAATGTTGTATCGTTCGCCTGCCCCTTTGCGACGGTTGAAACCAATAAAACATTCAGGAAAACCAGGAAAATAAGACAGGGAAAAATGAATGGGTAAAGGTGTTTTTTCATAGAAAAAAGGTCAAAAGGAACGAATGATTTTCGCGATAACCGGCTAAGGTAAAATATCCCATTGTAAAAGTACAATTTTTTTCATACCCTAACAAAGGAAGCAGTAATTTTCAATGAACACCCTGTTCAGGCAACAGGCAATAAAAAGCAGGCAGCATCCGTCTATCTTCAAAATTTCGCTACCTCGCTACCTCGCTACCTCGCTACCTCTAATCCTTCACGCACCTCACCGAAAACGCATTCCCCCTGCTTCCCTGGTATTTCGAAATGCTGGGGTTGATGAGGTTGACACCCCTTGCCACGCCCCGGGTGGGGGTTGCGGTGGTTGAGCTCCAGTACTGGGTTCCCGTCAGTGTCCCGGAGGTAAAGGCCCAGGTGTTGTTCAGGTAGTAGATGCCGCTGGTGAGGGCACGGAAACCAGGATTCAGGAAGTTATCCTTGAGGAAACTGCCGCCGAAACCATCAACGGGCGGGATGACCCCGGCAACGATCGCATCGATCATCGCCTGCCATTCGGCCTCGGTGGGGATGTGCCATTCGGGAGGGCACAAGCCCTGCCCGGCCGAAGTGGAGGCGTAGGCAAGCAGTTCATCCCACTGGTAAAGCCCGCCGTAGGTGGTGCAGGTGGGGTCGGTGGTGAGGCAGTATTTTTCGCTGATGCAGTTGTCGGTTTGTGGGATGGCCGGGTCGAGCACCGTGCCGTAGGCGAGATTCTCGCGCATCCAGCATTTCCCGCCGATCAGCGAGGTCTTGTATTTTTTGCCGTCCCTGACATCGGTCAGATCGCCGTTGCAGGCAAAGGCATTGCTGAATACGGTGATGGTCACGGCGGGGGTGGAGGCTGCGCAGCCAAAGGTGTTGGTATAGGTGTAGGTAATGTTGTAATTCCCGGTGCTTGCGCCGAAGGGATCAAACTCATACATCCCGCTACCGGCGTTGTAGCTGACCCGGTTGCCGGAATACACCCCCTGCCCGTTGAGGTATGGCGTTCCGCCCTTCAGGGTGAATTTTTTGGCGCTGAGGGTGGTCTTGACGTCGAAGCATGCCGAAAAAGCCGGCGCCGGGGTGGGATGGACCAGTACCGCGTAGGTTGAACTGGTGGAGCATCCGCTGGAGGTTTTGGTGACGGTGAGCGCCAGGGTGGCATTCCCGCTTGCAAGCCATCCCACGGTGATGGCGTTGGTACCCTGGCCGGTGGTCACCGCCCCGCTGGCGGATGGAATGACCGACCATGTAAAGGTGGAAGCCGCATCGGCTGCGGTGTTGTAATTATGGGCCTGCTGGTCGCAAACCGCTCCGGGTCCCTCCGAAATGGCGGAGACCGGCAACGGGTTCACCGTAACGGTGATCTGTTTGGCCGGGAAACCGGGGCATCCGAGCCCGTTGACATAATTCACCTGGATCCACTGGGCTCCGGGCGTATTCCAGGTAACAACAGCTGTATTGCTCGCATTTCCGCCGCCTGCGGTGATCGATCCGCCGGCGATCGACCAGGTGTAGTTCGACATGAGCGGTTCGGTCTGGTAAAGCACGCCGGAGGTTCCGTCGCACACGGTCTGGGTGCCGGTCAGGGTGGGCACGGGCCGCTGCTGGAGGGTCACCGGGAAGGCGGGGGTGGTGACCTGGCAGCCGGTGGCGGTGATCGTTTCGGTAACGGTTACGGTGCCGGGCGACGCGGTATAGGGCCCCCAGTTCACTGTAACGGCATGGGTATTTGCGTTGGTCACGGATGCCGAGCCGGTCACGGTCCAGGAATAGGAGTTGCCCGCGATGGCCGGGGTTGAATAGAGGACGTTGGTCTGCAGTTCGCAAACCGTTTGCGGCGAGGTGCTGGTGATCAGCGGCGACGGGAGCGGGTTCACAAAAATGGTGGAGTAGGAATCGGCCCCCAGGCAGGAGTTGCTGCCACTGCCGAGGAAGGTCGGGGTGACCTTGTACTTGACATGTCCCTGCACCGCGCCGGTCACGGTGAGTACCTGTGCCGGGATGGAGGAGGAGACCCCGTTCATGACGGGGGGATTGATCCCCACCACTTCGACCGCCTGCCACACATAGGATACCGGGGTGACATTGGGAGAAAAGGTGATGGCGGTGCTGCTGGTACCTGAACATATGGTTTGGCCGACCGGGTTGACCGGCGTGAGCGACACGATGGGGGCAGGGTTCACCACGACCTGGTATTCGGAGGGATCACCGGGGCAGGTTGCCCCGCCACTGGTAAAGGTTGCCGTTACCTCGTATTTGACCACGCCCGGCCCGAGGAGGGTGCTGGTGATGGTCTCACCCGGGATGGTGTTGCCGCTGTTCGAAGCGGTAAAACCGTTGATGCTGCCGGTCGGGTTGACCGGGTCGAAACCTGCTGCCGTCCATGCATAGGTGATGACAGGCAAACTGACGGTCGACTGGAGGTTGACCGCTGCCGAAGCCGTTCCCGAACAGATGGTTTGCGGGTTGGCCGGGACGGGCGGGAATACCACCCCCGGTTTCGGGTTGACGGTAAGCAGGTAGGGAACCGTGGCATTGTTGCTGCAGCCATTGGCGGAAGGCACGATGGCGAAGCTGACCGTTGCGGGCGTATTCCCGGAATTCTGGAAGGTTTCAGCGATATTTCCGACACCGTTCACCGTAGCCGGCGTGATGCCGGTACCGCCGGTAGCAGTCCATGAATAGGTCGTGTTCTGGACAACTGAACTCAGGGAAATACTGGCCTGGGCATTGGAACATACGGTAAGGGTGGCGGGGGTTACGATAAGATCGGGAACCGGGTAGATCGGGACAGGGTTGGACAAGAACGGTGATCCCGGCGAGCAGCCAACGGCAGACGGAACGACCGAAAATACCACGTTTTCGATGGCGGTTCCCGAATTGATGAAGGGGATGGTGATGTCGCCGGTGCCCGCGGTAAATTGCGGGGAGACATTTCCCGAGCTGCCCGTGGCGGTCCAGCTGAAGCTGGCGCCGGCAACATTCGACGAAAGCTGGATGTTCAGGGGCACGCCGGAGCAACTGCCCGGGGTATTGTAGGTAAAGGTCACGTTGGGAAGCTGGTTTACCGTAACAGTCGTCTGGGAGGGAACAAGGGCGGTACAGCCGAAACCGTCGGTGTAATTGACGTACAGCGTGTGGATCCCGGCAGTGGTCCAGGTGAGCGTGATGAAGTCGAAGCCTGTGCCGCCGGCGGTGGTGGTAGCACCCGAAGAGACGGTCCAGACGTATCCCGACATTCCCGTTTCGGTGGTATAGGTGATGGATGAAGCTCCTTCACAGACACTCGGCAGCCCTGTGATGGTAGGGGTTGGGAGCGCATGAACCGTTACCGGGAAGGAGGTCGGGGAGGCCGCAGCACAACCGTTGCTGTTGGTGTAGGATACCGAAATGGTATTTGCCCCTTGTGTGTTCCAGGTCACGTGGGCATCGCTGGTTCCCTGGCCGTTGTTGATCGTACCCCCCGGAGAAATGGTCCAGAAGTATCCTGTCATCCCGGTCTGGGTCGCATATGAATTCCCGGTGGATCCGACGCACACCGATCCCGGGCCTATGATGACCGGCAGGGGTGCAGCACTGATGGTAATGGCAAGCGTTGAGGTTGGGCCCTGTGTGGCGCAGTTGGTATTGGTACCGTAAACGCTGAGGGTCCCCGAGGTGGCACCCGGCCCGAAACTTACGGTAACGCTGTTGCCGCTGGGCACGAGGGTCACACCTGTTGAAGGGGTATAACTCCAGTGGTAGACATCGGTATTGGGGTCAAGTGCCACTGAAAACACGTGGCCTGAAGTGTTTTCGCAGTAATTTTGGGGTGGTGTCTGCTGGAAGGTCAGGGTGCCGGGATTCCGGAACTCGAAAATCGGGGGTTGCGTGATGGAGGAGGATACGTTGTACCACCAGGTGTTGACCGTGTTCAGGTTACCCCAGTTGTTCCCCCATGAATGGCAGGGTGGGGTTGCGCACCCGGTAACGGAGTTGTTTATGCCGCCCGGGATGTTCGTGTCGTCCCAGTAGGAGGTCACCTGCGCCCCGGTCGGACTTTCGAGGCTGATGGTAAACCCGTTTGAGTTTGTCTCCACATCGTAAAGCGGCAGGTTGGTCAGGCCGTTTATATAACTCACGGTGAAGGTGATGGAGGTGTTGTTGGGAACGGCAAGCCCGGCCCCGTCGAGGCCGTTCCAGTCGAAAATGTTCTCCCCGACCACCGCGTTGGTGATGGTGAGGGTGATGGGGGTATAGCCCCCCCCGAAGGTAAGGAGGATCGTTACCTTGCCGGGTTTGTTCACATTGACATGAAAAAGGACATGCCCCGTAAGGCAGTTTCGGTCGCCCCAGGGCAGGGGGGCGACCACAGCGCCCAGCACCGTGGCAGGCGGAAAGAGGGTGACATCGGGAAAATTTAAAAATACCCTGAATTCAGGAAGCAATGCCTGGAGGTTATAAAGGGATTTCCGGTCAACCGGGAAATTGCCGGTATTTGCACACCCGGTCTGGTTGCAGTATTGCACCCACACCCCGCCGCCCAGGTTGTTGAAGGTGCAGGAGGTGATGATGCTGTCGTTGGAATAAACATAGGTCTTTGCCGAACATCCCGACTGTTCCTGGAACTGCCACGATTTTGAATAGAGCCTGCCGGGGTATACTTGGTGGCTGACGGTATCATACAGGGTAACATCGAAGAAGTCAATATTGAAATTCCCGGTGACAACGGTGTTGGAGGTGTTTTTCTTGGTGAATTCGATGTAATACATCCCGGTGTCGGCAGGGTGGAAGTCGATGGCGGTGTATCCCCCCGTGGTGTATATCTGGTTCGGCCCGACCCTGGCCTGGCCGATGTTGGCGATAAAACCGGTTCCGGAAGCAGGCAGCGTGGTTTCGGGATAGACGACCGTACCGGCGAGGTTCTTGATTTCGAAAACGATGTGGTTGTTGTTGCCGGCGTTGCTGCCGTTAAAACCCAGGTAGATCACCTCCGACAGGTGTAATTTTACAAAGTACATCCGGTCCACTTCCGCGCAGCCGTATATGGCAAACTGCGTGCGGTTTCCGTTGAAGGGAGGCGTGGTGTTGCATTTGCCGGCGAAGTCGTTGCACAGGTATAGGCTCGTGTTGTGGGTGGTGATGTAGATCTCTTTGGAGCCCTCTGCCAGGACATGGATAGCCGGCAGAACGAAACAGACGAGGAAAAATATAATCCGGGCGCGATATTTTCTGCTCATGGGTGCAAATCAAAATTTATTATCGTTGATCGAAACATGCACTGCAAAAGGTATTCAGGGCATCTGCTTTTATACGTTGAAAACCACCATAAAGTTACTGTTGCATAAGACACTGTCATATAATGAATAGTTGCCTGATTTTTCTTTTTTTCAGGATCATTTCCCGCAGGTCCTGAGTCGGTTGTCCACTGACGCGGGATTTGTCTTTAAAATATCAGTATTTCCCGGTTTGATAAAAAAAAATCCGCAGGCGTGTCCTTCCTGCCAGCGCAAGGAAAAACAGGTATTATTTTCTTAGTGTCCTTCGTGTAATTTCTTTGGGTCCTTCGTGGTTAAAGTATTCAGCCTTCCTGGCAATTCCAAAAATATGCAAAACCCCGGCAACCGATAATTATTTATTATTCGGGGATACCGGTATTTATTCTTTTTTTGGTATCATTGTGATTCATCACGATGATAAATAATTTTTCCCCAAGTTTCCTTATCATTCGGTATTATTGCGTAAAATTACATAAAATCCGTTGAAGTCCAACCTAACAAGCTGGGGTAACGTAAAATTTAAAATAATGCAGGTCATGCGTAAAGAGATTGATTTTATTGGTGAAATGGAATTGCCCGAAGATGCACTGTATGGGATTCATGCTGCCAGGGCACGGAAAAATTTTCCCGACACTACCCCCTTCCACCCGGAATGGTACCGGGCCATCGGACTGGTGAAAAAAGCCTGCTACCTGACAGCGGATGCATATGCGAAAGCGATGGAAGAAAAGTATGGTCACGGGCATGGGCCGGATGTTGCAAAAGGTGAGCATCACGCCGGTCATCCCGACCGGCTGACCCATCTCATCCATGCAGCCGCGGAGGTTGCCGAAGGGGACCATTTCGACCACTTCATCGTTCCCGCCGTTTCGGGAGGTGCGGGTACCAGCATCAACATGAATGTCAACGAGATCATTACCAATGTCGCCCTGCTGAAACTGGGCGCCCTCCCCGGCAGTTACCATCTCATCGACCCGATCGAGGATGCAAACATCTACCAGTCGACCAACGATGTCATCCCCACCTCCCTCAGGGTGGCCGTGATGTTCCTGCTCCAGGGTCTTGAAAAAACGATCAACCGCCTGAGGTTTGCCATGGAACAGCTCGAGGTGACCCACCAGAACGATCTCAGGCCCGGGTACACGCAAATGCAGGAGGCAGTGCCGACCTCCTTCGGGAACATGTTCAGTGCCTGCAGCGAAGCGCTTTCACGCGACTGGTGGCGTGTTTCCAAATGCTTTGAAAGGATCAAAATGGTCAACCTCGGCGGAAGTGCGATCGGCACGGGATTGGCCGTTCCCCGTTATTTCATCATGGAGGCCGCCGGGCACCTCCAGCAGCTCACCGGGCTTCCCCTGACCCGCAGCGAGAACCTGTCCGACGCCACCAGCAACCTGGATTCCTTTGTCGAGGTCCACGCCACCCTCAAAGCCCACGCGGTGAACCTCGAAAAAATGGTTTCCGACATCCGCCTGCTATCCTCCGACCTTACTTCGTCATTCGTCACTCGGACTTCGTCACTCTCCCTCCCCCAATGCCAGGTGGGGAGTTCGATCATGCCCGGCAAGATCAACCCGGTCATCCCCGAATTCGTCATCAGCGCCGCACATAAAATTTATGCCAACGACCAGCTCATCAGTTCACTCTGCGCGCAGGGGTGCCTGGAACTGAACGCTTACCTGCCGGTCATCGGCCATGCTTTGATCGACAGCCTTAAACTGCTCACAGCCTGTGATGATACCCTGGATACGAACCTGCTCGACGGTCTGACCGTTCATGCAGAGGTGAGCCTGCAGCAGTTGTACCGGAGTCCGTCGATTACCACCGCCCTGGTCCCTTATATCGGCTACCACCAGGCCTCCGAACTCGCCCGGATCATGAAAAGCACGGGAATGGATATCTTCGGGGCGAACATAGAGCTGAATCTTTTACCGGCTGAAAAACTTGAAACCATCCTGGAGCCGGGAAACCTGCTGAAACTCGGTTATACAAGAAACGAGATTGAGCGATAGTGCGGCTTTGCAAAGGGGGACCAGTGGTGCGAAAAAAAAAGCGCCGGTTGTTTTTTCATCCATACACAATTATTGTTAAGTTTGTAACCCAACTTTGAACCATAAACCCTAAACCAAAAACCCATGAAGAAACTTTTACTGGCGTTCATCATTGTCACCCTGACGATTCCGGCAATTGCACAACCGGGCAGGGCATTGATCTCCCGCTCCCTGCGGGACAAGGCCGTAAGGTCAGAAAAATACAACGGGCAGGCTGAACTGCCGCTCAAAACCTCGAATACCACTGTCAGCAGTACGAAAAATGTGACCGATGATGTGATCGGTGGTTCCCGTTACGACAACCAGACCAACGGCTGCATCATGAGCCGCATCTACCTGTGGCCCGATAATGCGGTTACTGCCACCTGGATCTATGGCGAGCTTGACGCCGCCGGTTACAGTGACCGCGGAACCGGATATAATTATTACAATGGCACGACATGGAATGCAGCCCCGACCGCACGCGTGGAAACCACCCGCACCGGCTGGACGAATGTCAATCCTTGGAACGGCAACGGCGAGATCAACTTCGCGCATAATTCAACCGCAACCCTGATCATGAACACCCGCCCGGTAAGAGGCACCGGCGCGTGGACTCAATCCACGGCCCCGACAGGACCCACAGGCGTTACGGCCTTATTATGGCCCAGTGTCATCACCAGTGGCAGCAACCACCAGTATGTTCATGTACTTGCCATCGGCCAGTCCAACTACCAGGGGCTGAGCGATGCACTGCTCTATTTCCGCTCGCTTGACGGTGGTGTCACCTGGGACAAACAGGGGATCGTCCTCCCGGGAATGACTTCGGCCGACGGATCAGGTTACACAGGCGATGATTACACCTGGGCAGCACCCCACGGCGACACGATCGCTTTCGTGGTCGTTGGCAGCTGGTCGGACGGTTACGTCATGAAGTCGTTTGACAACGGCGCCACCTGGACCAAGAAGGTTTTTTTCAACAACCCTTATAAAATGTCAACCACCGCCACCGTGGTGCCGGTTTTCTGGTGCAGCGATGGTTCGGGAGCCATCCAGCTTGACAACACAGGCAAGGCGCATGTTGCCTTTGGCAGGATGCGCGTGAACTGCGACGGAACAAGCCGGTATTATTACCCCGGTACCGATGGCCTGGTTTACTGGAATGAAAGCATGCCGGTCATCGATACCACCCGGTTAAGCAACCTGGATACCCTGGATGCGCACCATCAGCTGGTTGGTTATGTGGCCACCGACCTGGCCGGTGATTCAATTGTGGGCTTTCCCAAATATGGTGTGGGGCTGAGCTCCTTCCCGCGCATCGTCATCGACCCTGCCCAGAACATCTATTTCATCTGGTCGGGCATCACCGTCGGCAACCCCGATCCCACACCGCTGAACTACCGCCATATCTGGGGACGGGTTCTGAAACACAGCGTGAATGCCTTCAGGGATATGGTCGACTGGAACGCCGGGTTTCTCTATATTTTCCAGGAGTTCGTCTACCCAGCCACTGCTGCACGGGTGAAGAACAACAGCACCATCCCCCTGATCTTCCAGACCTCTTCGCAGCCGGGCTCGAACATCCAGGATACCACCATCCCGGTGCATGATGTCAGCGTTACCTACCGCGAACTTACAGGGACCGATTTCTTCCCGGTCGGTATCGACAACAACGCTGTTTCTGACGAAACCCGGGTGAGCCAGGTTTATCCCAACCCGGTGACCAGCAAGGCCAGTTTCAACATCTCCCTTGCCCGCACGGGTCGCGTCAGTGTTAAGGTCACCAACCTTGCAGGAAACCAGGTCATGTACTCCGAAAATGGCAGCATGGCTGCCGGCGCCCATGCCGTCACGCTCGACTGCAGCAGCCTTGCGCAGGGTTTCTACCTTATCACCGTGAACATCGACGGCCAGCTCTTCACCCAGAGGATGGTCCGCGAATAACATCACCGATGGCTTTATGCCATTTGAAATTTCAAGGAAAGGGCGCAATTTTTTTGTGCCTTTTCTCTTTTCCGGGGAAATATTCCTTATCTTCCTATTTTACGCACTTTAAAAAAGTGCTCCAAAAGCCTTGATTTTTATTGAGTTCATTTTTGAAAATGGCTGTTGTGACGCTGAAAACATGACCTCCTCCGGCGGACTTCTTCCTGAACATCCTTCCCCGTATTTGAATACCGGTTATTGATCAACGATTTTTGAAGTCAGAAGTTTTGCCCCCGGCAACTGTTCTGATTTCACAGTTCATTGATCGAATGTTCGATTGTTCATACTCCTGTATGCAGGATCATTAATTGCCACGACTTTTAAGTCGTGGATGAGAATAGCAGTATAACCTTGGGCTTCAGCCCAATTTTTTAATCCCTGATGAAACAGCAGAGACTTTTCTATTTTTCTTCTTTATTGAAAAACAGAGAAAGGAAAATGACAAAACTGAATGTTTTGGGCTAAAGCCCATGGTTATCCCGGCTTGTTCAACCCCCAGCTAAAGCAGGGGGCAATTCATTTTCTTCACCCATAGGATGGTCTGCGAATAACATTACCGATGGGTTTGTGCCATATTCAAAACATGAGGGGTCGGTCTGGCTTTAGGCAATAGGCAATAGGAAATAGGCAGTGGGCAATTGGCAATAGGCAATATTGGTCGCCGGCCGGCAACCAGTTATATCGTCAATCGTAATTCGTCAATCGTAAATTGCCACTCGTCACTCGTCATTCCTCAATAAAGGCTCACCTTCCTGTATATCCCATATAAAACCGGGTTGCCGGTTCTGAGCCTGACGGAAAAGTTATCCATGACATAGGGCGATTTCACCGGGTTCCAGAGAAAGGCCTTCAGGATCAGCCCGTGGTGGCGCAGGTCGGTATCGCTGAGCCTGAGGGAATGAAACACCCGTCCTGTTCCGCCGGGGGATATGTAATCGCTTACAGGGGTCGAATCCCAGTAAATCACCTTCTTTCCGGAGGTCACGCTGACCACCAGCCAGGCCGCCGGGAAAACCACCGGCAGGCGCAGGTCGACCGCAACATCGATCACATCATTTTCGGTATGCATCAGGTTGTGCAGCGGCACATAAAAGGTCGGGCTGAATTCGGCGCCGGGGCGCGCATGGAAAGACTTTTTCCCGTCGATCGGTAAAGAGTCAGTGCATTGGGACTCCTTCACAAAACCCCACTCGGGCAGGGAGGGTTCGAAGGTGTTGACGGCAGCATAAAAGTACTCATCCAGCTTTTTCACCGGACTGATCTTCGAGAAAAGGTAGAAATCGCCTCCGACATACGATTTGTGCATCACCAGGTACGGGTATTTTTGGAGGATGAGCGGGTAATTCTCGGGCAGGGAGGAAGAGATGCATCCGAAGGCGATGTAGTTTGTCCTGCAGCGCCCGAGCCAGGCAAGCAGCCTGTTTCTCCCCCCGACGGCTTTCAGGTCGTCGAACGGCAGGTTGCGGCAATTCAGCTTTTCCAGGTAGTACCGGTTGATCTCCTGCTTGGTATCGAGGATGACCTTGGAGTTGTATTGGCCCAGGGAATCGGTCACGCGCTTCGATTCCGCCACGAGCGCACGATAAGGGGAGGTGTAAAAAAGGGTATAATGCTTTCGTTCCATCACCAGGGAGGGAATGACGATGGCTGCAACGAGCGTGACCAGGATGACCTTGTGCAGCGGTTTCGCGGTTGTGAAATAACCGAAGAGGATGAAAAACAGGAACGGGAATGAAAAGATAAGTACCGAATACTGTAAAACTGCGTTGCGGAAGATGGAATAGGAAAATCCGGCCAGGAAGGGCAGGAGGAACCAGAGGAGCGAGATGATGATGAATTTCCGGCTTTTCGGGGCCGTCCCTTCCCACCATAAGAGCTGCAGGCTCAGGAGGAGGAAAACCAGCAGGTAAACGAACACCGAGAAATGAAAAATATAGCGGATGAAATCCAGCAGGAAATCATACCGCGGTTTGTGCAGCCATCCCTCCACACCCCCCATGCCCAGCTGGGTAAAGAAAATCGACAGGTGGGGAACATATAAAAGTGCGATCAGGATGCCTGCCACCAGGTAAGGGACCATGCGGTGCCGGGGGCAGAAAAACAAACCAGTCCCGGCCACCATGGCGGCAAACATCAGGCTGAAGTGGTGGTTGTAGGTGCACAGTGCACCTGCCAGCACATACCCGGCAAGGTTGGCATAATACCTTCGTTGCGGGTGGAAGATGACTTTCGTCCAGAAAAAGACCATCAGAAGCGAAAAAAACAGGCCGGACGCATAGGGCCGCGCGATCTGGCTGTACATTACCGGGAACTGCAGGAAGGAGACGAATGCAGCCGACACCAGCCCCGTGGTGGAATTGAACCAGTCTTTGCCCACCAGGTATACCAGCCAGACGGAGACCAGGCCGAAAAGAATGAACGGTGTTTTTACGACCGCTTCCGAACTGCCGAAAAATTTAACAAGATAGAATAAAAAGACCTGGACACCGGCGGGATGGGTGTCGACCTTTACCCCCTTTTCGATCAGTTCGCCGAAAGTTGAGAAGTTCGTCCTGAAAATCGCGCTGAATTCGTCGTAGGTGAAGGGGATGTCGTGCAGCCGCCAGAAGCGGAGGATCGCCCCGATAACAAGAATCGCAGCGATCAGTGCCGTATCGGCGGCACTGATCCTGTGATTATTATTTTTTCCGGGGTTGATCATTCAGCAATCGTTGTGATTGCCGGGTTATTTGGTCTTATCCTGGAAGGGGGGCATCCCGGGAAGTTCCTTCGGCCACGATTTCAGCTCCTCCTTCATCTGGTCGACCGCCCGGTTGAGCTGCTGGTCTTCGCCGGCATATTCCTTTGCGGGGTCGTTGTCGACTGCGATGTCGGGATCCACGCCATGTCCTTCGATGATCCAGTTTTTGCCTTCGTTGTCGTAAGGGGCGAATTCAGGACGCATCAACTGGCCGCCGTCAACGAACGGCAGGCTGCCGCGGATACCCACGACACCTCCCCAGGTGCGTTTCCCGATGGCTTTGCCGATCTTCAGTTTTTTGAACTGGTAGGGGAAAAGGTCGCCGTCGGAGGCGGAATAGTTGTCGATGAGAATGCACTTCGGTCCCCACTGCATCTCCAGGCGACCGGGGGCACCCACGGTGTTACGGGCCATGGCGATCATGGTCATTTCCCTGTTCAGCCGTTCGATGATCATGGGCGAAACATTGCCCCCGCCGTTGCCGCGGTCGTCGATGATCAGCGCGCGTTTTGAGAGCTGGGGATAGAAATGTTTCACGAATTCATTCAGTCCTTCCACGCCCATGTCGGGGATGTGGATGTAGCCGATCTCGCCGTTGGAAGCATCGGTGACCTTTTTAATATTGTTCTGGACCCAGTTGTAATAATAGAGCCCGGCCTCCTTGTCGGTGGGAACCACGATCGTCTTATGGGCGCCGGTTTCGGAAGCGGAACTGTTAAGGGTAAGTTCAACCTGCACATCCGCCTTGTTGACCAGCGCTTCGTTGATGTCGTTCATTTCCTTTGTTGACTTGCCGTTGATGGCGATGATGAAATCACCCTCTTTTGCCTCCACACCGAGTTCGGTGAGCGGTGAACGGGCTTCGGAGGTCCAGTTTTCACCCTTGAGAATTTTGTCGATCCTGTAATAGCCCGATTCGTCGCGGCTGATCTTCGCGCCAAGCAATCCCATTTTCACCCGTTTCGGTTCCGGCTTGTCGCCGCCGCTCACGTATGAATGGCCGATGCTGATCTCCCCGATCATTTCGCCGATGATGTAGGTAAGGTCGTTGCGGTTGTTCACATAGGCAAGCAGGGGTTCATATTTTTTCTGGATGTTCGGCCAGTTGACCCCCTGCATGTTGGGATCGTAAAGGAAGTACTTCATCTGGCGCCATGATTCATGGTAGATTTGCGCCCATTCGGCTTTCAGGTCGACCATCACCTTCATGTTTGACATGTCAGCATAATCCTTCACTTCGATCTTTCCACCGTGGGGAAGATCGATGATGCTATACCTGCTGCGCTCGCCTACCACCATTTTTTTAAGGTCGGCGGTGATTTCGTAGTTCCCGACCTCCCCGAGGTTCGATTCTTTGCGGTCCTTGAGGTTATAAAGCATCAGCCCGCCCGGGTGGCCGCTCCTGCCGCCTTTCAGGTAATAAACATTGTCGCCCACGCAGTTCACGTTGTTGTATGATCCGGCTTCGATGGGCAGGTCGACGATGCGGTCTATGATGCCGTCGAGGTCAACTTTCACGGTGATATCTTTTTTTGCTTCGGTACTGCCGTCATCTTTTTTATCGGCTTTCTTACCCTCTTTTTTGCCATCCTTTTCTTCAGGTTTGGCATCGGTTGCTGACTTTTCATCCTTCACAGCAACCTCGTCATTTTCGGGGGCGAAGGGATTTTTGGTCGATTTGGCAAGGGTTACGAAATAAACCCTGGTCATATCACTGTATGAATGGTTCCATTCAGTCCAGCTGTAGGTGGGGTTGAAGTCGCGGTTGGAGGTGAAAAAGAGGTATTTACCGTCGCTGCTGATGTTGCCGCCACTTGCGTCGTACCATATGTCGGTGACCGGTGTCCTGGTTTTTGAGGCCAGTTCATACAGGAAAATCCGCGAGGTGCTGTGTCGGTTGGGGAAGGTATACACGATCCATTTGCTGTCGGGGGACCAGGTGTAATCGTTCATCTCCCAGGTTGTTGCCTTGTCGACGAGGGTCACTGCCCCGGATTCGATGTCGACAAACTGCAGGCGGAGCATTTTGTCGGCCCACAAGAGTTTTTTGCTGTCGGGCGACCAGGTGACAGCGTACTTATAAGTATCGGCATTTTTCGTGACGGCCACAGGAGCCGCGCTGCCATCCTGTTTCTGGATATAGATCTCATCTTCGCCGCTCATGTCGGAGATGAAAGCGATATATTTTCCATCGGGCGACCAGGCTACGTCACGGTCATGGGCACCGGGTGAATTAGTCAGGTTCCTGGTGATCCCCGTTTTGGCGGGAATGGTCCATACATCGCCGCGGCCATCCAGGGCAATGCGTTTCCCGTCGGGCGACGGGGAGAATGAATTTACGAATTTACTGGCATCCTTCAGCTGGTTGCGGCCCGTGATAAAGTCATCGGAAATGCGGATGGTGATTTTCCGGGTCTGCTCCGTTGCAAAGTCGAAGGTATAGATGAATCCGCCGTTTTCAAAGATGATCCCGTTGTCGCCCAGCGAAGGGAACTTGATGTCAAACTCCTTGAAGTCGGTCACCTTTTTGGTCTCCTTTGATTTCAGATCGTAGCAATAGAGGTTTGTGGGCCGTTCGCGTTCCGAAAGGAAATAGATCTTGTCGCCATTCCACATCGGGTACATGTCCTGGTAAATATTGTCGGTGATTTTTTCCGTTGCCTTGCTTTTGAAATCATAGATCCATATCTCGTCGGCCATCCCGCCTTTGTAATACTTCCAGGTGCGGAATTCGCGGAAAACACGGTTGTAGGCCAGTTTGGATTTATCCGGGGAATAACAGCAGAACCCGCCGCAGGGGAGAGGCAGTTCCTGGGACAGACCTCCCTTTGTGCTTGCGACGAAAAGCTGCCCTTTGAAATCATTAAAAGTCTGTTTGCGTGAACGGTAAACAATATTTTCGTTGTCTTTCCAGGTCATGACGATGTTGTTGGGTCCCATGCGGTCTGAAATGTCATCCCTGTTCAGGGTTGCCGTGTAGGTAATCCTTTTGGGAACGCCTCCCTGCGCGGGGATCAGGTAAACTTCGGTGTTGCCGTCATACTGACCCGTAAATGCGATTTGTTTGCCGTCGGGTGAAAAGCGGGCGAACATTTCGTAGCCGTTTTCGTCGTTGGTGAGTTTCCTGGCAAGTCCGCCTGCCTTATCAACAGAATAAAGGTCGCCGGCGTAGGTAAACACCACCTGGTTGCCATGCATTGCGGGAAACCGCATCAAACGCGCTTCATCCTGGGCCATGGTCACGCCAGTCAACAAGAGGAGCATAAAAAGCAAAGAGAGTTTTTTCATCAGATCTGAAATTTTGTTGATTTTTTTATAAAAAACAAAAATATTGAGAATTCCGACATATTACCAATTATTTCGACAATTCCGGCGAATTACTCGATAAAGAATCATCCATAAACCGGTTCTGCGTTCAAAATAACGGCAGGAATGCGTAGCTGGCAATAAAATAGTACTTTTGCAACATAAAACAGCATTTATGGCAATTGAGATCTATTACACCGGTGCCAGGAAGGTGAATGCCGATATAGACGGGTTTACAGTTTCCACCGATCAGTCCATGCAGTCGGGAGGAGAGGGATCGGCTCCGACACCCTTCAGCCTCTTCCTTGCATCCCTTGGAACCTGTGCGGGGATTTACGTTAAAAGCTTTTGCGACCAGCGCGGCATCGACACTTCGAAGGTCCGCCTGAACATGGACTACCAGTATGACAACGTGCAGAAGACCATCTCTAAATTCATCCTGAACATCTATGTGCCGGCCGACTTCCCGGAACAGTACGACGTTGCCGTCATCAAAACCGCATCGCTCTGTGCCGTGAAACGTCACCTCAACCCGGCCATCGAAAACGAAATAAACGTCATCCGCGGCTAGGGCCCGCCGATAAGGATACACCGCACGTGGAGCCGCATTGCGATGCGGCGCCACGGTGCGGCTCTGCGGGATACACGATGTAAAGCCGCACAGCAGGCCGGCTCTGCGGGATACACGATGTAAAGCCGCACAGCAGTGCGGCTCAACTTAAAACCTATAACAACTACCATATATGAAACATAAACCTTCAGGCTTCAACTCAGGTCTTGTGCACGGCGCCGGCGCCAAAGACCCGCTGGGCAGTGTGATCACACCCATCTACCAGACATCCACCTTTGCCTTTAAAAACGCCGATCACGGTGCTGCCTGTTTTGCAGGCGAAAGCGACGGGTACATCTATACCCGGATCGGGAATCCCACCATCCGCGATCTCGAGACGACCATCGCCATGCTCGAACACGGCTTCGACGGCATCGGCTGTTCCTCGGGTATGGGAGCGGTGACAACGGTTTACATGGCCTATCTCGGGGCCGGGAAGCACATTGTGAGCCACAACGCCGTTTATGGTCCCGCGAGAGGGGTCATCGAAGGTCTTTTTGCAAAATTCGGAGTCGAATCGACCTATGTCGACACCACCGACCTGGAACAGGTAAGGGCGGCCATCCGGCCGAACACGGCACTCATCTACCTTGAAACGCCGGCCAACCCGACCATCGGCATTTCCGACATCCCGGCCATCTGCGAGATCGCCCACAAACTGAACATACCCGTATGTGTCGACAATACCTTCTGCAGCCCGTATCTGCAGCTGCCGCTCGACCTGGGTGCAGATGTCGTTCTGCATTCCCTGACCAAATTCCTCAACGGCCATGCCGACATCGTGGGCGGCGTGATCGTGACCAAAACCGAGGCCGATTATAAAAAAATCCGCCCCGTGATGGTAACCATGGGATGCAACATGGATCCCCACCAGGCATTTCTTACCCGGCGTGGGTTGAAAACACTGGGCATCCGCATCGACCGCGCCCAGGAAAACGCCATCAAGGTTGCCGAATGGCTTGAATCGCACCCGAAGATTGAATGGATCATCTACCCGGGACTTGCCTCGCATCCCCAGTATGAACTGGGCAAAAAGCTGATGCGCGGACCCGGCGCCATGATGAGTTTCGGTTTGAAGGGCGGGCTGACGGCCGGCAAAAAGCTCATGGACAGTGTTGAATTGTGTGTACTCGCCGTTTCCCTGGGAGGTATTGAAACCCTGATCCAGCATCCCGCTTCGATGACCCACAGCAAGCTTTCGGCTGCAGCCAAGAAAGAGGGCGGGATCAGTGATGAACTGGTGCGGCTTTCCATTGGCATCGAAGAGGTTGAGGATATCATTGCCGACCTCGCCCAGGCGCTCGACAAGGTTTAAAATTGCCTGCAATTCCTGTCAAAATGATTTGACATTATGAAATTTTCAATCCGCACGACGGGCCTGATTTCATTCTATATCCTGGTTTTTTCACTGTTCCTTTGTCGCCCGGTGGCAGCGCAGCGGGTGGCTGTCGTGCTTTCGGGAGGCGGGGCGAGAGGGGGCGCGCACATTGGCGTGCTGCGCGCCCTTGAAGAGAACCACATCCCGATCAGTTCCATCACGGGAACCTCGATAGGGGCGGTGGTGGGTGCCATGTATGCCAGCGGGTATTCACTTGACGAAATTGAAACCCTTATGAACTCCAGGGCCTTCCAGCAGTGGGCCGAAGGGATCCTGGATAAGAAATACATATACTACTACCGGAAGGAGGACCCGAATGCATCGCTGATCACAACCAATTTTGATTTCACAAAACGTTTGTCGGCGATCCTCCCGTCACAGTTCGTAAAAACATATGATATTGATTTCCAGCTGATGCAGATGCTTTCGCAATCGAATGCGGTAGCCTCGGGCGATTTTAGCCGGCTGATGATCCCCTTCAGGTGCGTCGTTTCCGACATCGATTCCTCACAACAGATGGTGCTGCGATGCGGCGACCTGAACGCGGCGGTGCGCGGTTCGATGAGCCTGCCGCTGGTCCTAAGCCCGGCAGTGATCAACGATAAAATGGTGTTCGACGGCGGCATGTATGATAATTTCCCCTGTGACGTCGCCATGCATGAATTTCACCCCGACGTGATCATAGGCAGCAGGGTGGCGCAGCGATATATAAAGCCCGACCGTGACGACATCATTTCACAGCTGCTCACCATGCTGATGGAACGCCAGAGCGATACGATCAGCTACCCGCGTTCGGTCATGATCGTCCCTTCGATCCCCGCCATCAACCTGCTTGATTTCTCAAAAACCGCCCTGCTGGCCGACAGCGGCTACCAGGCCACCCTGCGGAAGATCCCCGAGATCAGGAAACTCTTGCGCGACAGCATCAGCAGCGAGGAGATCGCCAGGCGCCGTGAAATGTTCAACAAACAGAAAGGGGTGCTTCTCTTTGACTCCATTCACATTGCCGGGTTGAACAAAACGCAGACGGCCTATGTGCTGAAGATCCTGAAGCACGGCCGGAAAACGATAACCGTGGATGAACTTCGCCACGAATATTTCAGGTTTATCGACGAAGGTTACATCAAAAATATCTTCCCGGTGGCGCGATTCAACCACCAGACCGGTTATTACGACCTCTTCCTTGATGTGAAAAAAGCCAACAGCTTCGGGGCGGAATTCGGCGGGAACTTTTCCCTTGGAAATGCCAGCGAGGCATTCCTGCAACTTCAGTACAAGTACCTCTGGTCGAAAGCGCTCCTGTTCTTTGCCAATGGGTATTTCGGAAAGGTCTACAGTTCGGCGAAGATGGGTGCCCGTTTCGATTTTAATTCAAAGCTCCCCTGGTTTCTCGACCTGAACTATACCTACAACCATTACAACTACTTCATGAGCGCCAGTTTTTTCTTTGATGACAAAACGCCCAACTACATCCTGGAAGCCGAATATTTCGGCGACCTTCACACCGGGCTTCCCGTCACGAGTGATTCAAAGCTGGTGCTTGGTATGAACTACGCCTTTACCAGCAAGAAGTATTACCAGTCGAATACCTTTACCCGTTCTGATACCTCTGATCTGACCACCTTCAGGTTCATTGCCCCTTCGCTTTGTTTTGACCTGAACAGTTTGAACCGCAAGCAGTTCCCGGATGCCGGCGTGCGGCTCATGATGAAATTGTCATATGTCACGGGCCATGAGGGAATGGTTCCCGGTTCAACCGCCGTAAACAAGGCGGTTGTTTCAAGGTATCACAACTGGTACCAGTTCCAGGTCGCCTACGACAACTATTTTAATTCGCTCGGGCCTGTCAAGTTCGGATTTTTCGGCGAAGGGGTCCTGTCGAACCAGCCCCTCTTCTCAAACTACATATCGACCATGCTGTATGCCTCTTCATTCCAGCCGCTGCCGGAGGTACAGACCTATTTCCTGCCCCCTTTCCGAGCCATGAATTATGCCGCGGGGGGGCTCAAGATGGTGGTGAAGATCTACAAGAAGATCGCTTACCGGCTGGAGGGTTATGTGTTCCAGCCTTACCGGGAGATATTGCAGAACCCCGCGGACCTTTCGGCTTACTACGGGCCTCAATTCGGTAACCGGGCCTACATGGGCTCCACTTCAATAGTATACAACAGTCCGCTCGGCCCGGTCAGCATCGGGGTGAACTATTATGACAAAATGCCCGATCATTTTACCTTTAATTTCAACTTCGGATATATCCTCTTCAATCGCAGGGCGATGCCATAAGCTAAATTTAGTTGGTTTAGAAATAATTCGTATTTTTGTCGCTTATTGACCCAATTCAACCGGCAAATGTCGGACACTCATTGTTATTTATATTAATGGTTTTAACTAAGAATGGAAAATTCCAAAAACACCCCTCAGAATCCTGAACCGGAGCAACCGGCCGTTCAGGAGGAGATTGCTGCCACTGCCGGCGAGGCAATGGATAACATCAACCCCATGGTCCCACCTGATTCAGATCAGACCGAAGAAATCCTTCAAGCAGAGAACGAAATCGCGGCACCGGAAATGGTTGCCGAAGCCGCCGCAACGGAAACCGCGGATGCGGTGGAGGAGGTCCCTGCGGAAATTGACACAACTGAAATTGCTGAACTGCCTGCCGCCGGGATTGAAGAGCCTGTTCCTGCTGCAATCGTTGAACATGAGGAGGCCCCCGTGGTGATCCCCGAACCTGAAATTACGGAAGAAACGATCGCTGAAACGAACCTGCCTGCCGAAGTTGCTGCGGAAACTCCCGTTGCCGAAGCGCCTGTTGCAGCACCTGCCGCGGAAACACCCGCTGCCGAACCCCCTGTTGCCGGACCCGCCGCCGTAGAACACATCGACCTGCTGCTTGACGAACCACTCGAAGAACACCTGGATGAGGTGACGGAAGAGAATGTCGAGCACATTGTGGTGGACGAAGAAAATAATTTCGACAGTTTTTCCCGTGAACAACTGATCGAGCAGCTTGAAAAAGCAGTCAACGATCCTGACTTCAATTCGGTAAAAACCCGGATAGCCCTGATCAAGGTAGCCTTCCTGAAGAAGAAGAAAGAGGAGAACCTTGAGAAGTACGAACAGGTGCAGGAAGATGGCACGCCGAAGGAAGAGGCACTCCCAGAGGACAGCCTGGATGTGAAATTCAATGAATATTTTGCGATATACAGGGCCAACAAGGCCCGTCATACCGAGGAACAGGAAAAGATCAAGCAGGAAAACCTGAAGAAGAAATTCCAGATCCTCGACGGATTAAAGGCGCTGATCAGTTCGGAAGAGACGCTGAAAAAGACCTACGATGAATTCAAGGTGCTCCAGGAACGCTGGAAAGAGATCGGCATGGTTCCCCGCACGGAGATCAACAACCTTTGGCAGAACTACCATTTCCTGGTGGAGAAATTCTTTGAAAAGGTAAAACTGAACAAGGAACTCAAAGATCTCGACCTGCGTAAGAACCTGGAGGCCAAGATTGCCCTGTGCGAAAAGACCGAGGAGCTTCTCCTCGAAACTTCGGTGATCAAGTCATTTAAAAAGCTCCAGAAATACCACGAAGAATGGAAGGAACTCGGCCCTGTTCCCGCTGATAAAAAAGAGGAGATCTGGGAACGGTTCAAGAATGCCACCGATAAAATCAACGACCGCCGCCGCGAGCATTATGCGCTGATCGAAGAGGACCAGGACAAAAACCTGGAGACCAAGACGGCCCTGTGCGAACAGGCGGAAATCGTTCTCGGTTTGCCCAATGAATCGATCAAGGACTGGCAGGACAACACCAACAAGGTGAACGACCTTCTCAAGATATGGAAAAACATAGGCCCGGTGCCTCAGAAGGTCAACACCGACACCTGGAACCGTTTTAAAACGGCCCTCGATTCATTCTTTGCCAACAAAAAGGATTATTTCGACAAGCTGAAAGAGCAGCAGATGCATAATTATAACCTGAAGGTTGAACTGTGCATGCAGGCTGAGTCCCTTAACACCAGCACCGACTGGAAGAATACCACCAACGAGCTCATCCGCCTTCAGGGCGAATGGAAAAAGATCGGGCCGGTTCCGAAGAAAAACTCCGACAAGATATGGAAACGTTTCCGCACCGCCTGCGATGAGTTTTTCAACGCAAAGCAGGGATATTTTTCCACCATCCAGGCCAGCGAAACCGAAAACCTGAACAAGAAGCTTGACCTGATGACCCGGTTGAGGGAATACCAGTTCGGTGATAATAAAAGCGCCAACCTGGATGTCCTGAAGGCTTTCCAGCGTGAATGGACCGAGATCGGCCATGTTCCGATGAAGGAGAAGGACAAGCTGCACAATGAATTCAGGACCCTGGTGAATGAACACCTTGACAAGCTGAAGATCAGCGAAGTTGAAATGAGCACCGTGAGTTTCCAGGCCAAGTTCGACAACCTGAAGAATGATCCCAATGCCCGCCGCGTGATCGGGAAGGAACGTGAATTCCTTGCCACCAAAATCACAAAGATGAAGGAAGAGATCATCCTCTGGGAGAACAACATCGGTTTCTTTGCCAAGTCAAAAAGCGCCTCCGTTGTAAAGGAGGAGTTTGAGAACAAGATCAGCAAAGCCAAGAGCGAACTGAAGGTACTGGAGGCCAAGATGAAGATCCTGAAACAGCAGGGAGCGTAAAAACGTAACGCGTTGCGCTTTACGTAACGAAATATTATCCTATTCCATCCATCCGCCTATGGCCGGCAACTCCTTTGGGAAAGCGCTCGTGCTTACCTCTTTTGGTGAATCGCACGGCATTGCCGTCGGCGGGGTGCTCGACGGGTACCCCTCCGGTATACCGGTAGATCTTGATTTTATACAGTCAGAACTCGCGCGTCGCAGGCCGGGACAGGCATTTTATGCTTCAGCCCGGGATGAAAACGATACCCTTGAAATTCTTTCCGGACTCTACCAGGGAAAAACAACCGGCGCCCCCATTGCCTTCCTGGTTCGTAACCAGGACCAGCGCCCGGCCGATTATGACCATCTCGGGGATCTCTACCGTCCGTCGCATGGCGATTTCACCTGGCAGCAGAAGTACGGTTTCCGCGATCCCCGCGGTGGCGGGCGCACCTCTGCGCGTGAAACCCTCGTGCGCGTCGCCGCGGGTGCCTTTGCGAAAATATTCCTTGGAACCCATGGGGTCGGCATCCGGGCCAGGGTGACCCGGATCGGCGAATTCCAGGTTGCAGCCCCATCCGCGGAAGTTTTGTCGGCACAACCCCGTGACCATAAAGTTGCCTCCGGGCTGGATGATCCTGCATTGCTTGCGTATCTTGAAGAGCTGAAAACCAGCGGAGACACGACGGGAGGGGTGATTTCCTGTTCCATTACCGGTGTTCCTGCCGGACTGGGGGAACCGGTGTTCGACAAACTGCAGGCCGACCTGGCCAAAGCCATGCTGAGCATCAACGCGGTGAAAGGCTTCGAGTACGGGTCGGGTTTTGGCGGCGCGGCGATGAAGGGCTCAGAACATAATGACATTTTCTGGAACGACAACGGTACGATCAGAACACGCACAAATTATTCGGGAGGAATCCAGGGAGGAATCTCAAACGGGGAGGAGATCATCTTCCATGTTGCCTTTAAACCTGTTTCAACCCTGATGACGGACCAGGAAACGGTCACCACCGCGGGTGAGCCGGCCATCGTACAGGGCCGGGGACGTCATGATGTATGTGTTGTGCCCCGGGCATTGCCGGTCGTGGAGGCCATGGCCGCGCTGGTTCTGGCCGACCACCTCCTGCGCGCGGGATGATCCCTGGCAGGTTCCGGGTTCCCGAGCCCTTCCGCTTTTCCTGGTTTCCCGGCATCCGTTATCTAATTCCCCATTGTGAAATCTGTGTTAAATATCACCGGTTAAAAATACCGGCCGGTAGAATCCCGTACCTTTGCGATAAATAAAACATAAACCATATGAAATATAAACCTTTAGGAAAGACCGGGGTTCTTGTATCGGAAATGTGTCTCGGCGCCATGACCTTTGGCGGCAAGGGATACTGGAAAGCGATCGGTGAACTGCCCCAGGACGAGGTGACCGGGATTGTAAAAGCTGCCTTTGAGCAGGGAATCAACTTCATCGATACGGCGAATGCCTACTCTGAGGGCATATCGGAGATCATGACCGGCAAGGCCCTGGCCTCGCTCGGGATCAGCCGGCAACAGGTGGTGCTGGCCACAAAGGTCAGGCTGAGGATGGGGCCTGGGGCCAACCAGGTCGGCCTGTCGCGGCTTCACATCAGCGACTCGGTCGACGACAGCCTGGAACGCCTGGGGATGTCGCACATTGACCTGCTATATATTCACGGGGTCGATCCCATCACCCCGCTCGAGGAGACCATGCGCGGGCTCGAAGATGTGGTGCGCGCCGGCAAGGTAAGATACATCGGGATCAGCAACCACCCCGCCTGGATGGTGATGAAGGCAAACGATCATGCCAGGATGATGGGCTGGTCGCCATTCGTCGCCCTGCAGAATTACTACACCATCGCCAGCCGCGACGTCGAGCGCGAGATCGTTCCCATGGCGCTGAGCGAAGGATTGGGCCTGATGCCATGGAGCCCGCTTGCCGGCGGGCTGCTGTCGGGAAAATACACCCGTGAGAAGCAGAAAGCCGGCAGCAGCCGCCGCGATGCATTTGATTTCCCTCCGGTCAACAAGGAAAAGGCATGGGATGTTATCGATGTCATGGCAGAGGTTGCCGGCATACACCAGGTTTCGGTTGCACAGGTTGCCCTTGCATGGCTGCTCACCCGGCCGGTGGTGACGAGCGTCATCATCGGGGCAAAACATACGGACCAGTTGAAGGATAACATCGACGCAACCCGTTTGCAGTTGACGGATGACGACCTTCTGAAACTTGAAAAGGTCAGTGCCCTGGCTCCGGAGTACCCTGGCTGGATGATTGAACGGCAGATGACGGGAAGGTATCCCGATCCTGAATAGGAGCCGGTTCCCCGGATCCTGCCGCCACATAATGGACTGTTTTGCGTACAGGCGGTTTTGGCGCTTCCTTTCTCCCGGCTGCAGATGTTTTTCCAGTTAAATTTTCATATGTTTGCAAATTAACCGGGAAACACCCATTTTCAAATTCACGGGGTAACGATGTTCAAACGCAAAGAGGTCCAGCCCATACGGAAAGGCGATAAAAAAGTTATCCGGGGATGGGTCATGTACGACTGGGCTAACTCTGTTTACCAGCTTACGATCTCTTCCACGGTATTCCCGATCTATTACAACACCGTCACCCGGAACGGCAGCGACTTTACGGTCGGTTTTTTCGGTACGCGGGTCATCAACACAGTCCTCTATTCGTGGGCGATTGCAGCCGCTTACCTTGTGATGGCGATCACATCGCCCCTTTTCTCCTCGATGGCCGACTATACCGGGAGGCGCAAGGCCTTCATGGAGGTATTCACATGGATCGGGGCGCTTTCGTGCGGCCTTCTTTTCTTTTTCGACCGGTCGAACATTGAATTCGGCATCATCGCCTTTGCGATGGGAACCCTTGGATATGGCGGCAGCATCGTTTTTTACAACTCCTTTCTGCCCGTGATCGCCGAACCCGAAGACCAGGACCGGGTAAGTGCCCGCGGGTATTCGATGGGGTACCTGGGAAGTGTGCTGCTGCTGCTGTTCAACCTGTGCCTCATCATGAGGCCTGCGTGGTTCGGGATCCCCGGGGGTTCGGGATTGCCGGCCCGGCTGTCATTCCTCAGTGTCTTCCTGTGGTGGATCGGTTTTTCCAGGATCACCTTCTCGAGGCTTCCGAAATATACTTTCCGCAAACGAAGCAACCACGGCAGTGTCATTATCAATGGTTACCGTGAACTGCTGATCGTATTCAAACAGGTATCCAAATCGTTCAGGCTGAGCATCTACCTTTCAGGTTTCTTCTTTATCATGATGGGGCTGCTCACCACGATGTTCATGGCTGCCACCTATGGGGAGAAGGAACTCGGGCTGAAGGAGAACATCCTCATCCCCACCATCCTGGTGATCCAGTTGGTCGGCATCGCCGGGGCGTGGCTTTTCGCAAGGATCTCCGGCCGCATCGGCAACCTGAAGGCCCTGGTCCTTTCCATTTTCATCTGGATACTGATCATCATCGGGGCTTATTTCATCAGCGATGCAGCCGGGTTTATCATCACTGCCCTCTTCATCGGCCTGGTCATGGGCGGCTCACAGTCCCTTGCCCGTTCAACGTATTCAAAAATGCTTCCCGAATCAACCACCGATCACACCTCCTTTTTCAGTTTTTATGACGTGATGGAGAAGATGGCTACCGTGACCGGTACCTTCAGCTTCGGGATCATCGAGGCGATCACGGGGAACATGCGCTATTCGGTGCTGGCCATCGGGATCTTTTTTGCCATAGGACTGGCGTTTATGATGATATTGCTGAGACATGAAAGAATGACGAGGGACGAATGACGAGTGACAAGTGGATTTACGATTTACGATTTACGATTTACGATTTGGAATTTGCAGGAGGGGATGACGGAATAAATGTTTCGATTTTTTTATTCAGGACATGTGATACCGCAATACTTAAAAAGAAATATTTGCATAACTTTACAACCGTTTTGATGGACAATAATTTTTACAATATCATAACAAAAAATAATTACGAACGAACGGCATATGTCACATTCATTTGTCACTTGTCACTTGTCATTTTTAAAATCGTAAATCGTAAATCGTAAATTGCAACGCCCTCTTCCCAAAGCCGGAGCTAACCTATGGAACAACGCAAACACGATCATATCGCCCTCGCCATTTCATCACGCATCGATGCATTGCACCGCGATACCCGGTTCACTTATGAACCGTTGCTGGGATCTCACACCAGTGGAGATACAGAGCCTTTTACCTTTCTTGGCAAACGGTTACGGGTTCCGATGTGGGTGTCAAGCATGACAGGCGGGACGAAACTTGCCCGGACGATCAACACAAACCTTGCAAAGGCATGCAGCGAATTCGGGATGGGCATGGGGTTGGGTTCATGCAGGATCCTGCTGGAACATCCGGCCTGTTTTGATGATTTCAACATGCGGGATGTCATAGGGAACGACTTGCCGCTCTATGCCAATATCGGCATTGTCCAGCTCGAGGAGATGCTGTCGGCCGGGAGCCAGGACCGGCTGGCCGAACTGGTTGTGAAACTGAGGGCCGACGGGCTGATCATCCATGTGAACCCATTGCAGGAATGGCTGCAGACGGAAGGAGACGTGCTCCGGCATCCGCCCATCGAGTCCATTGAGGCTTTCATGTCGCTTACAAATCTGAAGGTGATTGTAAAAGAGGTGGGCCAGGGAATGGGGCCTGAAAGCCTGAAGCGGCTGATGTGCCTGCCCCTCGAGGCCATTGAATTCGCTGCCTTCGGCGGAACCAATTTCGCACAGGTGGAACTTGCCCGCGGCAACCCTGAAAAACAGGAGCTTTTTGGTCCGCTGGCATTGCTGGGCCATACAGCCGGTGAAATGCTCGACACGGTGAATGCCCTCGAACAGGCAGGAGAGCCGCTGTTATGCAGGCAACTGATCATTTCAGGGGGGATCCGGTCCTTCCTGGATGGGTATTATTTTATTTCCAAAAGTTCGTTGACAAGTGTTTTTGGACAGGCTTCCGGCTTCCTGCGGCACGCAACGGGAGAATATCCCGAACTGCAGCGTTATGTAGCCGACCAGGTGAGCGGTCTTAAACTCGCCCGGGCATTTTTAAAAGTAAGAACCTGATGATAAACAACCAGATTATTCATGGCTTTTCCAAGCTCAGCGAAGAGGAGAAGCGAAATTTTATTGCCGCGTTATGCAAGGAAACCTCGCTGGCGGGCGAACGGTTCGAACGTTTCCTGATGGAGGATGAAGCTGAGAGAAGCCAGTTCCTCGACCTGAGTGAAAACACCATCAGCAGTTTTCACACGCCATACGGGATTGCTCCGAACGTGATGGTCGATGGTAAGGTATACCATGTGCCGATGGCCATCGAGGAGAGCTCGGTGGTGGCAGCAGCCTCGCACAGCGCCCGTTTCTGGGCCGGGTGCGGGGGATTCCGCGTTACCGGTGTCTCCACCATCAAACTCGGGCATGTCTATTTTACCTGGCTCGGCGACCCTGAGTATATCTGGGAGCGCTGGCACCTGCTGAAACTGTTTTTGCTTGAACGGCTCAAAAAACTGACATCCAATATGGTCAGGCGTGGCGGGGGCATTCTCAGTCTGGAACTGCTCGATGCAGCCGTTACTGCCGACAACCTGTTCAAACTCGAGTTAAAGGTGGAAACCATCAACTCCATGGGTGCAAATTTTATCAATACCTGCCTGGAGGACATGGCTGAGGCCCTTGACCTTTTCTTCGCGGTCGACAACGATCCGGAGGGAAAAAAATGCCAGGTGGCCATGGCGATCCTGAGCAATTACACCCCACAGTGTACGGTGACGGTGGAGGCTTCCTGCACCATCGATCATTTCAGGTCCATCGCCGAGCGCCTCCCCGTTGAAGTGTTCGCCGAAAAGATGCTGCTTGCTTACCGGATCGCCGGGAACGACCCTTCCCGTGCAGTGACCCACAACAAGGGGATCATGAACGGTGTGGATGCAGTACTGATGGCCACCGGGAACGATTACCGGGCCGCCGAAGCCGCCGCGCACGCCTTTGCCGCACGCGACGGGCAATACCGGGCTCTCAGCTGGAGCACCATGGAAGGGGATGAGCTCACCATCGGGCTCACCATCCCGCTGGCCGTGGGCACGGTGGGAGGGATTACCAACCTTCATCCGCTTGCCCGGCTTTCGCTTGAAGTACTGGGAAATCCAACTGCCAAGGAACTGATGGGCATTGTTGCATCGGTGGGACTGGCCTCAAACTTCGCCGCCATCCGGAGCCTGATTACAACAGGGATCCAGAAAGGCCATATGCGGCTACACCTTTCAAACATTCTCAACATGCTCAATGTCGACGGTGTCATGAGGGATGAAGCGGAATTGTGGTTTGCCAACAGGAAGGTAAGCTTCAACGCGGTAAAACATTTTCTTCATGAACGAACTGTTTAATGACAGTGCCAGGGGGAAACTCCTCGTTGCAGGGGAGTACCTTGTGCTCGCCGGTGCAACGGCCCTTGCCCTTCCGCTGAAATACGGGCAGACGCTGGAGGTTGAAGAAACCGACACACCGGGCATCGAATGGGAGAGTCATGCTCCCTCGGGCAAATGGTTTTCCGCCCGGTTCGATAACCGCAACTTCAGGGTGCTCACACCGGAGAACCTCAAGATAGCCGAAAGACTGAAAACACTCCTGTTGGCCGCGAGGCAGTTAAACCCGTGGTTCCTGGTTTCGGGAAAGGGTTTTAAGGTAAAGACCCGGTCAAATTACCCGCTGGAATGGGGACTTGGAAGCAGTTCAACCCTTTGCTACCTTGTTGCATCATGGGCCGGAGTGAAGCCGCACGATCTCCATACCCTGACATCCAACGGCTCGGGATATGATGTAGCCTGTGCGGGCAGCCGCGACATGCTTTTTTACAGGCTCGTTGACAGTCAACCCGAAACAATGCCTGCCTTTCCCGGAAGGGCCATGGTTGAAAATACCTGGTTTGTTTACCTTGGCTTCAAGAAAAATACCGAAATGGAGGTGACGAATTTCCTGGCAAATTTCAGTCACACCAGCAAAGAGGTCGATCATGTTTCAGAACTGTCAACCTTGATATGCAACGCAAAAACATATGATGAACTTTTCCTTCTTGTTGAAGAACATGAATCGGTGCTGAGCACCATCATGAAACGCGAGCCAATCGCCAGGAGGTTCCCGACTTTCCCGGGCACGGTCAAGTCGCTTGGGGCGTGGGGAGGCGACTTTGCCATGTTTGTGAGCGGGAGCGAACCCGGAGAAGTAAAAAGGATCCTGACACAGCTGGGATTCTCCGACATTTTCAGATTCAATGACCTGAAAGCGGTATCATGACGCTGCGAATGATACACGGGTATTTCAATGAAAAAGGGTGCATCACCCCTGCCGGAGGTACTTTCAGCGCCGGTTGGCAGAGTCCCTCGAACATCGCGCTTGTGAAATACTGGGGCAAAAAGGAGGGGCAGGTTCCCATGAATCCATCCCTGAGCATGACCCTGAGCAAGGCTGTTACCCGGACAAAGCTATCTGCCTCCCCCGGCGGGGAGCCTGCCGGGTTGATTTCCGTAAACAGGGAGGCAGACCACCCCTTTGTCCCGAAGATGAAAGTGTTGCTGGAACAGTTGGTTCCCGTCATCCCGTGTCTCTCCGGGCTTGCCATCCGCGCGGAGACTGAAAACACCTTCCCGCATTCTGCTGGTATTGCTTCATCGGCATCGGGAATGAGCGCATTTGCTCTTTGTCTCCTCGATATTGCCGTTCAAATGACCCACACCAAACCTTCTCCCTGCGAATGGGATGCGATGGCCTCGGAGGCATCGCGGATGGGATCCGGCAGTGCCTGCCGGTCGGTGTACGGCGGTTTTGCCCTGTGGGGAAAAACGAACCTGGTCCCCTCATCCGGCGACGATCATGCGGTCGATGTCAGCAGGGGTGTGCATCCTGTGTTCCTCTCCATGCACGATGCCATCCTGATTGTTTCATCGGGCAAAAAACAGGTTTCAAGTACCATCGGGCACGGAACGATGCCCGGTCACCCTTACCTTGAGGGCAGGATCCGTCAGGCCAATGTCAATACCGGTGTGCTTCTGCGCGCCCTTGCAGGCGGAGATTTTGAACAGGTCGCTTCCGTCTCCGAAAATGAGGCGTTGTCCCTTCATGCCCTGCTGATGACCGCCATGCCTCCCATTATCTTGGTAAAGCCCGCGACGATGGAGATCATCAACCGTGTGCAGGAAGCCAGGAAAGGCGGCATGCCCGTTTTTTTCACCCTCGATGCCGGGGCAAATGTGCATGTGCTTTACCCAAAGGATGCTGCAGGCCCTGTTGAACATTTTATCAATGAGGTGCTTGTCTCGTTCTGCGAAGACGGCCGGGTGATTTATGATGAATGTGGTCCGGGTCCGGTAAAGCTGGGGATGGACCTGGAAAAGGTGCCACAATGACCCGACACTTCACAGTTCCTGCCAAACTGTTGCTCTTTGGCGAGTATTCCATCCTGATCGGCTCTTCGGCGATCAGCCTTCCGCTGCATCTCTTTGGTTCAGCATTAAAATCCGGAGGGCCCACGCCGGAGGCGGCACAAAGCAACCGAGAACTAAGGCAGTTTCACGGTTTCCTGGCAAACCCCGGCAACGGGTTTCCCGATATTCCCCTCCTTGAACGTTTCAGGAAGGAACTGGACGAGGGACTCTGGCTTTCATCAACCATCCCCGAAAGGTATGGCATGGGAAGCTCGGGGGCCGTCACTGCTGCTGTTTTTGACCGTTACATTACCGGCAGGGAGACGTTTGCCGGCGATGTGAACGGAGAAGATCTGCAGGCTTTGCGTTCGCGGTTCGCCGCGATGGAGTCTTTCTTCCACGGAACCAGTTCCGGGTTTGATCCGCTGGTGAGTTACCTGGACCGCCCGTTGCAGATTCAACACAACGTCATCTCGACCGTAACTTTTCCCGGAAATGCCGATTCCGGGGGGAGCGGCCTGCTGCTGATCGATTCAGGGATTCCCTGCAGCACAGGCGCGCGCGTCGGGGATTTCCTGCGCCATTTTGCCCCGGGAGGAGCGGTCACACCCGATGGCCGGCGGCTGATCCAGCTGACAAACACGGCAATCGGCCAGTTGCTCCAGGGAAATCATAATGCGTTGCGGGAAGCTGTCCGAAGTCTTTCGGGATTCCAGCATGAAACCCTCTCCGGATTGGTTCCCGGACATCTGCATCCCTGCTGGCGTGAGGGATTGGCAACAGGAATGTTTTCACTGAAGCTCTGCGGATCGGGAGGAGGAGGCTTCCTGCTTTGCTTTGCACACGATCTTCGAGCGACCTACGCCTTTTTTGAGAAACAGCAGGTCCCGGTAACCCGCGTACCCATCCCGTGGGGTGAGAAAAAAGGGCCCGGCAACGATCTTTTATGACCAGTTCTTTTATTGTTTCATCTAATCTCAGCATATATGATTAAAATGTGGATCAAAGCGTTAAAGGTGATCCCCCGGATTTCGAAGGAAGAGTGGGGGCATCTTGATATCATCTCCCGGTGGCTTGTAGCGACCAGGGCCGCAGTTTTCGTCATGACGGCCACGGCCGGCGTGATCGGCGGGCTTCTCGCCTACAGGCAGGGCTCATTTTCATGGGTTATCTTTGCCGAAGCAGTCGTGGGGATTGTTTTTGCCCATGCGACAAACAACCTCCTGAACGATCTTATCGACTTCAGGAAGGGGATCGATCACAACAATTACTACCGTTCACTTTATGGCCCTCACCCGCTGGAACATGGCTTCCTGACCAGGCGGGCCTTTATGAACTATATCTATGTTTCCGGTGCGATCGCCCTTGCCCTGGGATTACTGATCACATGGCAGGTGGGCATTTCAACGCTTTACCTCGTGGGTGCCGGGCTGTTTTTCCTGCTGTTTTACACCTGGCCGCTGAAATATTTCGGACTTGGCGAGCTTTCGGTGATCATCGTGTGGGGACCCCTGATGATCGGCGGGACCTATTTCGTGACTTCGGGTGGACACTGGGATAACTGGATCGGGATTATCAGCCTTGTCTATGCACTGGGACCCACCACGGTGTTGCTGGGCAAACACACCGACAAACTTGCCGAAGACAAGGCCAAAGGGGTGCGTACCCTGCCGGTAATCCTCGGAGAAAAAATCTCGCGGTATCTCACCCTCACCTGCTGGGCCCTGCAGTATGCACTTGTGCTCTGGCTTGTTCTCTCACACCAGCTGGGATATGCCATGCTGATCGTTTTTCTTACCGTGCCGGAATTTGTGAAGATGGTTAGGATATTTTCCAAACCACGTCCATCTGCAGCTCCCGAAGGTTACGACGCCGGTGCATGGCCCCTCTACCTTGTTTCCTACGCCTTCCTGTTCAACCGCCGTTTCGGGATGCTCTTCATCCTTGGCCTGGTGCTGGAAATCGTGATCTATAAGGTTTTTTTGCATGCATAAGCCCCGGAAGGGAATATGCAGGCTTTTTATAATGACGAGTGACGAGTGACGAATGACGGTAAGCTATTTTCTTCTGCGCCGGCAAAGCAGTTTAAATCGTAAATCGTAATTCGTAAATCGTAAATTCAATTCGTCACTCGTCACTCGTCACTTGTCACTCGTAATTTAAACCGTTTCTAACTTCGTTATGCACCTCCGGACACATCGATAATTTGTTTTATTTTGCAGGTATATTGAAGACCCGGAGTGAAGATATTTATTGGCATCGACGATACCGACAACCTTGATACCCGGGGAACCGGCTTCCAGGCGAGATCGCTTGGCTTTTCGCTGATATCGGCAGGCCTGTTCGACCTTAAATCGATTACGCGTCATCAACTGCTGGTGGATAAGCGGATCCCGTTCACATCCCACAACAGTTCCGCATGCCTGGCCGGGGAGGCACTTGCCGGTATTGACCGCATAGTCGATCATTGCCGCACCTTCCTGGTCCGCGAAAGCGCCTTTGATTCGGATGTGGGGTTGTGCGTTGCCCGTGCGGAGGAGGTTTCACCTGCCCTTATTGCGTACGGCCGCCGGGCAAAGGCCGAGGTGCTGACCATGGATGAAGCCTACAGCATGATCCGTGGAACCGGGATCTTCCTCGAAGGATTTAAAAATGCAAAGATCGGTGTGATCGGGTCGCTGGCGGGTGCGGGGCTCAGGGCAGGAGGGGAGGATGGCCGCCTTTTGTGGACCCGCAATCTCCGTGAAACGACCGGGGTTTTCTCCATCCGCCAGTTTCTCGAAATCGTGGATATTGACCGCGTGGTTGAAAAGAACCTGGACGGGATCAGTCAGGATGCCGTTATCCGGATCACCGAATGGTGCAGGCCCGTCATGGCCGGGGGGAAAATAACGCTGATCGCTGAAAAAGTTAATGAAAACGAACCATATGAGTACCAATCTGCTTCAAAAGACTATATCAAGGGCATTTCCGGGTGACTTTGCCGCAAAAGCCGCCGAATTCATATTCCTGCTGTCAGTCGGCATGGTGGCGGTTATCCTGCACAGCAAACTGCGCATGCCCATGCACCTTCCCGGGAAACAGGGCGTTCTCTTCATGATGCTGGTCGTAAGTGCCCGGGGAATGTCACGATGGCCCTTCGGTGCGAGCATCTCCTGCGCCGGTGCCGCGATGCTGCTGCTGATGCCGGGACCGGGGTTCCACGATCCTTTCATGGCCGTCAATTATATCCTGGCCGGATGTATGATGGACACAGTTTTCACCTTCATGACGAAACAAACTTCGAAAACATGGCTCATCGCCGGAGTCACGGGTCTCTGCTGGGTCCTGGTCCCCTTGATCCGTCTGACAATTTCCTGTTTTTTCACCATGCCGATGGGCGCTTTCAGCAACGGCTGGGTTTATCCTGTTATCACGCACCTGGCATTCGGACTCGCGGGCGGACTGGCAGCAGCGGGGATACTAACCCTGGCGCAGAAGAATTCATGAAATTTTACTGTTGAGAATGTAAAATGCAATGATCCGGCAAATGAACCCATCGAATATTACCGATATGCAAATATCAACATGTCGACATGATGCGGGCCTCCTCCGCCTTACCAGCCTGATCATGCTGCTGGGAATGTTCCTGCTGCTTTCATGCCGGGAAAAGGAGGAACTGCATATCCCGCCCGGCATGAAGTTTATCGCCGATCCGGGATTCACTACGCACGACACGGTCATCGTGGCGGGGCAGAAAATAAGGGTGGGCATCCAGGCCTGGGGGAACGATGCCGGGATCACCTACTTTTCGATCAGGTATAACGACGGTTCGCCCAAAATCGTCCTGGATACCGGCATGAACCGTTCGCGGCTCACCTATACGGTCGACATCATCAAAACCTCCTCGGCTGTGGAAACCTGGACCTTTTTTATCATGGACAGGAACCGGCAGACGGACAGTGCAAGGATTGTTCTTACAAAATCGCTCGATTCAAAATGGGGGAAGATCAGGACGCTGCCCGATGTCACGCTCGGGGCACAGGAGCGGTCGGACACGGGAAGTTTTTTCTCCTTTTCCTCCGGCCAGGTATTTACCCTCGGCGGGGCATTCATGAACCAGACGCTGATCGGCATGATCTATTATTACGGGCTTTACCAGGGAACCTTTGCCTCTCCTGCCGAAGCCGAGGCACCCGGCTTTTTTACCGGCACGCAGGGAATTGCCGGCTGGACCATCAGGAACGAAACAAGGTATGACACCACATCCGTTTCGCCGGCGGCCTTCGACCTTGCTGCCAACGACAGCCTCCTGCTTTCGGCCTATGATCCGAGTGCCGGCAAGCGCAAGGCCAAATTCATCACACCCGGAATGGTTGTCGCCTTTAAAAGTCCGGACGGCAAACTCGGGCTGATCAAAGTCTCCACCCTTTCGGGCACCACGGCCGGGACGATGAAATTTACTGTGAAAATACAGGAATAACGCGGCAATAATGAAGATGAAAACCAAAACAGTTACCGTCTTTTCTTTTCTGTCCTGCCGGTCAGTGCTCCTGTTCATCTTTGCCGGGTTGACGACGGTACATGCCGCCACAAACGATACCATCAGGAAGGATACCGCAGGCAGGGCCTGGACCAACCAGCTCCCCGAGCTGTTTATAACGGCAACCCGCACCAGTAGGGCGATGGAGGAGGTGCCGGTGAGGCTCAACGCCGTCACTGCTACCGAAATCGACCGGATGCCCGCCTGCAATTCCGACGGACTGCTTGAAATGATCCCCGGGATGAACACCGACCGGGTCAACGGCATATTTTCAAAGAATGCCAGCATCACCATGCGCGGCCTGAACGGGACCCCCCGTGTACTCGTTCTGCTCGACGGGGTGCCGCTCAACAAGGCCGATGGCGGAGGCATCAACTGGAACCGCATCATTCCTGAATTCCTCGACCGGGTCGAGGTGGCAAAAGGTCCCACCTCTTCGGTCTACGGAGGCAATGCCATGGCGGGCGTCATCAACCTTATCTCCACGCGGCCTGTGGCGAAACTCCAGGGCCTGGTAAAAGCCTTTGCGGGAACTTACGGAACGGCCGGCGGCCTGTTTTCGCTTGGCGGGAAAACAGGTAACGAAAACAGCGGGTTTTATTTCCTCCTGAACGGGTTTTACAGGCAGGGAGCCGGTTACATCATGGTACCCGAATCGACCCGCGACAGCAATGACATCAAAACATCGCTCCTGGAATACCTTGTTTCGGGCAAGGCAGGTTACCTGTACGGGCGGAAAAGCTACACCGAAATTGAATACAGTTACTACAACGACAAGCGGGGCGACGGGTTCCGGGTTTTCGAGCCGGACGGGGGATATAACGAATATCCTACCAATGCCATACGTGTTACGAGCAACAACAAATTCAACGGGGCCAGCCTGCTGGTGAGCGCCTTTTACCAGGATGAGTTCTACCACCGGCTCAGCGAATCGCTGGCGGCCAAAAAGGGAAACAAATACAGCCTGTTCACCACCGATTCAAGGCGCATCGATGCCGGTTTCTGGTCGAACCTCACCCTGAACGGAAAACACGGAATGACCTACACCATCGGTCTCGACCTGCGCAGCGGAAGCGTCCGTGGCAATGATACCTATTACACCTCCACCGACATCCTGACCAACCGGGGGAAGATGGATTTCTACGCCCTTTTCGGGGAGTACGAGTGGCACACGCTGCATGAAAAGATCATCGTGCTTGCCGGCCTGAGGTTCGACCTGGCCCGCTTTTACGATGGCTCTTTTATCATCTCCGATCCATCCACCCTTACCTCCTTCATGGCAAAATACCCGACCGCATTTTCCGATCAGAACTGGCATGCGGTAAGTCCCAAACTCGGGATCAAATACCTGGCCAGCAAAACGTTCAGTTTCTACGGACTCGTTTCGGAAGGCTTCCGGCCTCCCATGCTCGACGACATGTGCAAGAACGGAAATGTCACCAAGGGATTCAAACTGGCCAACCCCCAGCTGAAACCGGAAACCCTGGATAATTTCGAGATCGGGTGCGACTGGCAGATATTTCCCGGGTTTTCCTTTCACCCCTCGGCCTATTATTGCATCGGGCATGATTTCCAGTATTTCGTCAATACCGGCGACAGCATCAATACCGGCGGCGACAAGGACAAGCCGATCATCAAACGCCGGAATGTCAGCCGCGCGCACATCATCGGTACGGAAATGTCGCTGCAGTGGCAGGTTTTCAGCAAAGTGAACCTGGTGGCGAATTACGCCTGGAATTATTCGACGATCACCTCCTTTGCCGCCGGCACCGGGGATGTTGACCTTACGGGGAAATTCATCATGGAAGTGCCGCGTAACCAGTTTTCGGCAGGGCTGTTCTGGAACAACAGGTTTGTCCAGACTTCACTCACCTTCAATTACCGGGACCCGCAGTGGAGTGATGATCAGAATACGACGCAAACGCCCGGGTATAAAATATTCGACCTGAAGGCCGGGCATACATTTTTCAACAGGCTTAACCTGGGTTGCGTGGTGCAGGATGTTTTCAACACCCGGTACTGCGATTCCAAGGGAAACCTCTCACCGGGAAGGTTCTTCATGGTTAGCGTGGCTTACCGTTTTGCAAAGGTATAACAGGGGAAGGGAGACGCCAGGAACAGTTCATCCGGGGAATGGAGATTCATTGATTTTTCACGAACAGAGATAGCAACCAGTTGAACATTCAAAACCACATCGTATGAAAAGGATATTTACAAAAGCATTTATAGCAATTGCATTGTTTGGGGCCCTTGCAACAACCGGGCAGACCGTGGTCGCTAAATGGACCTTCCCTACCGGGACCCCGTCAGACAGCCTTGCCGACGGCGGGATCCCTGCGAACCTGACGAAAGCGATCCACACCGAAGGAGGAACAAGCGCTATCGATTTTTCGAAGAACGGCCTGACCACCAAGGCGGCGCAGGCAACTGGCTGGGACAACGGTGCGATGACCAAAAGCTGGGTCATCGGGATCTCCACCGTGAACTTCGATCACCTGAAGCTATCCTCAAAACAGCAGTCGGGGGGCAACAATCCCGGCCCCCGCGATTTCGTGGTAAGGTACCGGATTGGCACCGGCGGAACATGGAAGGATGTGCCGGGCACAACCATTGTCACGGCCAACAACTGGACCAACGGGGTTCTCGACAGCATTCCCCTGCCCGATACCTGTGCCAACCAGTCCTCCCTGTGGCTTCAGTGGGTCATGACCTCCGACACCAATTCTGTTGGCGCCCTTGTTACATCAGCCGGGATAGACAAAATTGACGATATCTACATCACAGGGAAACAGGTGATGTCGGCCGTGAACAATTCAGTGCCCGCGACCGTCTGTATTTATCCCAACCCCGTACGAGGCGAACTCATCATCGAAAGCAGCGAACCGGTGGTCTCCGTTTCACTTTTGAATGCCGGCGGAATGACGGTACTGAATCAAAACATGCATGAAAGTACGCGCCAGGTTGTAAATACCACTTCACTGCCTGCAGGCCTGTACATCGTTAAAATTTTGCAGCGGTCGGGCCGGATGGTCACCCGCAAGATCGTGATCGGATAATTGCCGGGGGAAGCCGGCACAGCCGTTACGCGGGATTTTTTACCCCTTTTTTTCTGAAATACTGTGCATCCAGGTAATACAGCAGCCTGATGGAGAAACTGTTGGATGCGGGGTCGGCAAGGGTATGATCCAGGTTGCGGAAGAAGTTGGGATCGATGTTGTTGTTTAAAGAGGAAATTGCATTTTTCCACATCAGAGTGACCTGGCTGCCGGGGGCGAAATTCCAGGTATAGCTGAAGTCGAGGTTGAAGAGATTGTAATTGACATCGGGGTCGCCCGTGTAAACGACCGGTACAAGGGTTCCGCCGCGCTGCAGTTCCGAAAATGAAAAGTAAGGTGCCGACACCCAGTAATGCCGTGCCCTCAGGTTGATGCTCATAGTGCTGGTTAACATGAAGTTCCCTTCAAGGATGTTGGTGATGGTGGTCCTGTCGCGACGGCCGAACAGGATAACGGTGTTCCCTGCATTGTTAAGGGAATCCTTTACAAATCCCTGGTCGTTCAGGAGTTTTTCATAGAGCAGGTGATACTGGAGCATGATCCTGTTCGATAACCGTAACCTGGGTTCAAAGGTGAAGGAAAATCCCGAGCATTGAATGGCGGATGCATTATAAGCGCCGGCTGAGGCATCGAGGGCAAGGGTCTTGCGGTAATCGGTCGATATCCATAAATTGAGGTATTCCGATGCCGGCGTAATATACATCCAGCCGGCAACCCTTGGTTCGTAATAATCGCGCCCGGTGACCGGCTGTACCTCTGCGGTTGCCCCCAGGCTGAAATGTTTCAGGGTGGTGGTGCTGGTTTCGGCATGAGCGACAAGGACGGAGTATTTCAGACCATCAAACAGGCAGTTGTATATGATCTGCAGGCTGTTGTACCAGTTCAACACCTTCCAGAACGGCGAAAATTTGTTGTATTCGAGGATGATGGCATTGTTGAATTTATTGTTTATCTGGTTGAACCCCATGTCGTTGGGATCGTAATTTTTGGTCTCCAGCAGCTGGGTATAATAATACCTGAAATTGCCTGAAATTTTCCCGAAGGAGAGGGAATAATGGTAACCCAGGTCGGGACTGTTGTGGCTGTAATATTTCTGGCTCACGAAGGCATCGCCACTCAGTGAGTACGTGTATCGTTTGTTGGCGAACTTGAAGGCGGTACCGGTGACATTGGCGGTATATCCGGCGGTCGGGATGTAGTAATTCGTATTGAGAAAATCGATATAGGAATTGTTTTTCAGGTTCTGGTCGAGTACCAGGGTGTTGTAGTTGGTAAATCCCTGGGTAAGCACGCGCCGGGTCTTCCCGGTCAACGTATCCACGAGGGTGGCCCAGGTGTTGGCCGACATGGCGTTGAAAATCCCGATCCCCAGCCCGCCGCTCGTGCGTCCCGATATCTTGGTTGCATTGATGAGCTTGGTCTGGGTCGGGTTTTCCGATACCTTTTCATGCTCATGAACCAGGGTGTCAACACTGCTGTACCCGCGGGGCGTCGATCCGATCCTTCTCGAATAAAAAACGCCCCCCTTGTTGAAAAGTTCCGTGCCTTCCGTGAAAAACTGGCGTTTTTCGTTGTATTTGATCTCGAAGGGGGAGAAATTGTATATTTTGTCGTCGGACGGCACCTGCCCGAAATCGGGCACCAGGGTCATGTCGAGGGTAAAACTTTCGTTCAGTCCATATTTCAGGTCGGCCCCAAAATTATAGGAGAAGTCGTAATCCTTCGAGCCGGGACTGTTCTGTACATATCCCGAAAGGTAGGGCGATACCGAAAGCCGCAGGGGTGGTTTCACATCCCTGATCCCGGTAAGCACCCCCGACTGGTTGACAAATCCCGAAACCTTGGCATCAATGAAATTCCAGGTGTCCAGTTCCCTGAATCGGTAGATGCTGCGCTGGCAGTTGAGGCCCCATTCCTGCACCTCCTTCTTGGGAAACCTGATGGCCGAGTAGGGAATCTTCATCTCCACCACCCATCCCTTTTCATTGCGCCGTGCCTTGCTGGTCCACACCGCATCCCAGGTGTAATCATCATTCCCGTTGCTGCCCGACAGTTTGAAGTCAACCTGCACATCGGATGAATAAACCATGAAACAAAAAGCGTTTAACCCATCGTTGAAGGGGCTCAGGATGACAATGAAGTTGTCGGCATTGAGATTGTTTGCGTCGCGCAGCCCGGTCTGCATGGGGATGCTGTCGGGGTGGGGGTCGAACAGGGTGGCGCCGATATACAGACCTGTGTTGTCGTACAGGTACCTTACCTCGGTCTGGAACAGTGCCGGCTGGCCGACATACGGCATGCGCTGGATAAAATCGGTGGCGACGGGCGCCGACTGCCATACCGCTTCATCGAGGATCCCGTCGATCTTCGGCGCCTGGGATACTGGAATGGCCATGATGCTTTTCTTCGACGGCTGGGCGAAGCCAGGTAAACTGGTAAGAATGCAAAAACAGAGCAGGAGATATTTTTTCATGCTTGAAACCGGTACCCAAAAATACGGTTAGCGCCGGCAATAGTGATAACAAATCGATGAACGCCCCTGTTTACTGGTTGAGCAGTGCCTGGTATATTGCGAAGTTCTCATCATCATAACAGGCAAAAATGACCTTTGCAGGAACGGCATTGGCCGCAAGATAGTTTTTTACCTCGGTGATGGCGATTTCGGCTGCCAGTTCCTTCGGGAAATGATAAATCCCGGTAGAGATGTTCGGGAAGGCAACGGTTTTGCAATCGTGTACGGTAGCCTGCGCCAGGCTTTTCCTGTAACAACTCGCCAGCAGTGCTGCTTCGTTCCGGTCGCCGACACCCCAAACGGGTCCCACGGTATGGATCACGAACTGGGCCGGCAGTTTGTAACCCCGGGTGATCTTGGCTTCGCCTGTTTTGCAGCCGCCCAGCAGCTGACAAACCTCCAGCAGGCCGGGGCCCGCAGCATGATGGATGGCCCCGTCGACGCCTCCGCCTCCCAGCAGGGATGGATTCGCGGCATTGACAATGGCGTCAACCTTAAGCTTGGTAATGTCTCCCTGGATTAATTCGATTCTTGTTTCCATGCAGTAAATAGTTTGAGAAATTCAGTATATAATGAGTTGTTTGCAGCGATGATTTGTTTTCCAAAGATATAATTTTCTGTGCCACCAAAATCAGTTACCATGCCCCCGGCCTGTTTTACGATGAGCGCCCCTGCATTGACATCCCACGGACTGAGTCCGTATTCATAAAAACCGTCATAACGGCCGCAGGCAACATAGGCCAGGTCGGCCGCTGCGGATCCCAGCCGGCGCACGCCATGGGAGTTTTGAAGAAGGTGCCTGAAAATGGCCAGGTAGTCGTCGAGCCGGCTGTAATCGTAATAGGGAAACCCGGTGGCGAACAGTCCGTCCCCAATGGCGGGAGTTGCCGAAACCCGGATGATTTCGCGGTTCATATATGCCGGCCCACCTTTCCACGCATAAAAGCATTCGCCCAGGTTGGGCTCGTAAACCACCCCCAGGATGGTTTCGCCCTCGTGCATCAGCCCGATGCTGATGCAGTAAAGGGGAACGCCATGGATGAAGTTGGTGGTCCCGTCGAGCGGATCGATCACCCAGGTGAAATCCCCGGGCATCAGCGCCGGGTTCTCTTCGGCGATAAAACCGCTGCCGGGTAGCAGGGATGAAAGCCGGTCGACGATGCGCCGTTCCGACTCCTGGTCGACATAGGTTACGAAATTGTGGATTCCCTTGACCTGGATATCGGTGTTCTTCAGTTTCGATACCTCCTTCTTCAGGAATTCCCCGACCTCCAGCGACAAGTCGCACACGTTCCGTGTAAGTTTTTCGATGTCCATTTCTTGATTGTATGATCAGATGATAAATTCCGGTTCGTCCGTCAGCTGCTCCAGCTTCACCGTCACCACCTGGTTTACGAGGGCCGGGTCGTAGGGACGCCTCACCCTGAGATAATTCCCGGAAAAGCCATGCATGAACCCGCTGCTGTTGTCCGATTCAAACAATACCCGGACTTCCCTGCCTGTGTTTTTATTGTAAAAGGCTCTCTTTTTTTCATCGGAAAGCTGGTGAAGCCGTTCGCTCCTCTCTTTTTTGACCTTATCAGCAACAGGTCCGGCCATTTTTGCCGCGAGGGTGTTGTCACGCTTCGAATAGGTGAATACGTGGAGGTAGGAGATGTCGAGCTCTTTCAGGAAGGTATAGGTTTCATCGAAATCTTCGTCGGTTTCGCCGGGAAACCCCGTAATCACATCAGCGGCAATACAGGCAAGGGGCATCAGCGAACGGATTTTTTCAACGCGTTCGCGGTAAAGCTCCCTCGTATATTTCCTGTGCATGGCCTTCAGGGTTTTATTGCAGCCCGACTGCAGCGGAATGTGGAAATGGGGCAGGAAATTCCCAGATCGGGCAATGATTTCGATGATACGGTTGGTCAGAAGATCGGGCTCAATGGAGGAGATCCTGATCCTTGAAATTCCTTCAACTTTATCCAGGGCCTCTACCAGCCCGGCAAAACTCTCACCGTTCTGCCGGCCGAAATCGCCGATGTTTACTCCCGTAAGGATGATCTCCCTGATATCGTTTTCAATGATTTCCCTTGTGTTTTTAAGGGTATTCGCAATGGTGTCGCTGCGACTCCGGCCCCTTGCCAGTGGGATGGTGCAATAGGTGCAGTAATAGTCGCATCCGTCCTGGATCTTGAGGAAGGAGCGGGTACGGTCGCCATAGGAAAAAGAGGGGACAAAAACATCGTGTTCACCGCGGGTTTCGGGTATTCCCCCGCCGTGATAATCATGCCCGTGATGTTTAATGGTTCCGGGCTCGCCCGCATGATCCAGGTTTTCAAGCTCCTCGAACAGGCGAAACTTCCCGGAATGTCCGAGTACCAGGTCCACCCCTTCCATTTGCTGAAGTTCCCCGGGTTTAAGCTCGGAAAAGCAGCCGATGACCGCGATCCTGGCTTCCGGGTTCAGTTTGTGGGCCTGCCGGATGGCCGCCCTGCATTTTTTCTCGGCAACAGCGGTCACCACGCAGGTACTGATCACGTAGACGTCGGCCTGCTCATGAAAATCGCGAACATCCACCCCGACATCCTTAAACTTCCTCGAAAGGGAGGAGGCCTCGGCAAAATTGACCTTGCAGCCGAAATGGTGAAAAGCGACAGATTTGAATTTCATGCCGCAAATTTACAAAGGATGGCCGGATAATTCCGATCTTTGTGGAAACCAATTTAAGATGACCGCGGTTAAACACATCGTAATGCCTGTGACCGGCATGTCGTGCACCAACTGTGCGGCCAACATTGAACGGAATGTCAGCAAGCTGCAGGGTATATCCGGTGTCAATGTGGACCTTACGGGTGAGAAACTGACCGCCGACATCGACCCGTCAAAACTCACCGAGCAGGAGATCATCGCCGTTGTAAAGCGTATTGGTTTCGGCATTGCCACCGGCAAAACCGACCTGCCGGTCCTGGGGCTGCATGATCATTCGGATGCGCTGGCTCTCGAAAAGCTGCTTGCCAGGCAAAACGGAGTGCTATCGGCAAGTGCGAGCTATGCTTCTGAACGGGTATCCTTTGAATTCATCCCCGGCATGACGGGGATCGCCGAGCTGGCCGGCGTGATGCGCAGGGCCGGCTTTGAACCGGTCGGGGCGGAGGATTCGGACGAAGGGGAAGATGTGGAGGCAACGGTAAGGGCCGGGGTGCTGAAGCACCAGAAACAGCTGATGATCACCGGCCTGGTCTTTACCCTGCCACTTGTCACCATCAGCATGGCACGCGACTTTGGTTTCCCCGGCACCCGGTACGACCAGTATGCCATGCTCTTCATGGCCACCATCGTGCAGTTTGTGGTGGGATGGCAGTTTTATGCAGGCGCCTGGAAAAGCCTGCGGTCGGGCAGCGCCAACATGGATGTCCTCATCATGCTCGGTTCATCCGTGGCCTTTTTTTCAAGCCTGTTTGTCACCCTGGGTTTTTTCAGCAGCCCATACCTGTTTTACGAAACAAGTGCCGCCATCATTACGTTGATCCGGGTCGGAAAATTCCTGGAGGCCCGGGCAAAGGGCAGGACCTCCGATGCCCTGAAGGCCCTGATGGGGCTGAACGCTACCTCGGCCTGTGTCATCCACGAAGGCGTTGAGGCGGAGATCAGTATCGGCCAGGTGGTCGTGGGCGACCTGCTTGTGGTGCGTCCCGGCGCGCGCGTGCCCGTTGACGGTATCATCAGTGAAGGACATTCTGCATTTGATGAATCGATGATCACCGGCGAATCGATGCCGGTTACGAAAGGTCCCGGCGACGACGTGACCGGGGCCACCATCAACCGCGAAGGGCTGATCAGGTTCGAAGCCACCCGGGTGGGGAAGAACACCACCCTTTCACAGATTGTCCGCATGGTACAGGAGGCCCAGGCCAGCAAGGCGCCCATCCAGAAACTGTCGGATGAGATCGGTAAATATTTTGTCCCTGTGATCGTCGCCCTGGCAATGATGACTTTCTTCGGCTGGCTGGTCGTTTCCCATGGCGAATGGCCGGGCGCCCTCATGAATGCCATTGCCGTGCTGGTCATCGCCTGTCCCTGCGCCATCGGGCTTGCAACGCCTACCGCCATCATGGTCGGCACCACGCGCGGAGCACGGAGCGGCATCCTTTTTAAAAACAGTGAGACCCTCGAACGAGCCGGCAAGATAAACGTGGTGGTACTTGATAAAACCGGCACGATTACCCTCGGGGAGCCCGAAGTGACGGATGTAGTTGCCCTACCGGGATGCAGCACCGACAGGGTATTGCTGATCGCGGCCTCCGCCGAACAGGGGTCGGAGCACCCGCTGGGCAGGGCCGTGGTCAGGTCGGCGAAGGAAAAGGCAATGGAACTGCAGGTGCCTGCCAACTTTAAAGCGGTCAGCGGGATGGGGGTACGCGCCCTCATCGGCGACGAAACCGTTGTGATCGGCAACCCGAGGATGATGAGCCTTGAAGGGATCGACACGACAGGGGTTGCCGGAACAATAACAAAACTTCAGGAAGGTGGAAAGACCGTGATGATCGTTGCGGTTGGAAAAGAGACCCTCCCCGGAACGGATGAGAAAACGATGGCTGCCGGCAAACCACTGGTCATCGGCGTGATCGCCGTTGCCGACACCGTCAAACCCGGTTCGGGGGAGGCCATCGCAGCAATGCAGAAACTCGGGCTGGAGGTGGTGATGATCACGGGAGACAACAGCAATGCCGCCGGGGCCATTGCGCAACAGGTCGGCATCACCCGGGTCATTGCAGAAGTATTGCCGGGGGGAAAGGCCGATGCCATCAGGAACATGCAGGCGGGACTCACGGGCGGAGCACCCGGAAGCATCGTGGCCATGGTCGGCGACGGCATCAACGATGCGCCCGCCCTCGCACAGGCGGATGTGGGCATTGCCATCGGCACAGGAACCGACGTGGCCATGGCCGCAGCCGGGATTACCCTCATCAGCGGCGACCTGCGCGGCGTCGGGTACGCGATCTCCCTGTCGCGCGGAACTTTTCAGACGATTGTGCAGAACCTCATCTGGGCCCTTTTCTATAATGTCGCCCTGATACCCATCGCCGCCTCCGGTCTCTTCAGTCCGATGTTCGCGGCAGGAGCCATGGCCTTCAGCTCCATTTTCGTGGTGACCAACAGCCTGCGGCTGCGCAGGTTCGACGTAAAAACGTTCGGATTACCCAAAAGCATGCTGCGACAGGCCGGTGAACTGGTACCGAAGATCATCGCCCCGGCGGCAGCCCTTGCCGTGATCATTGCCGGCCCCCTGCTGATGATGCCATCCGGAACCTCCATGAATGGCCATGGTGCGATGATCCCGCACCTGTCATGGTTTACGGCCGTGGTTTATGCGCTCGCCACCCTGGTCATCCTGGGGATCCTCTGGTTTGGCATCTCTTTCCTGCGGAAGCGGGAAGCGTAGACACAGAAACCTGTGCTGAATGCTTCCCGGTCACCCGTCAATAGGAAAAGATGGTATTGAATTTCGCATTTTCAATGTGCAGGCTGTCGCCCCCTCCATCATAAACCCAGCAGTTAAAGGTCATGTGAACCTCCTGCCGGTAAATGTAAGTTCCGGGAACCACGGTCACAGACTGGCTGAATGTTACCGTAAAATAATTCCGGGTGTAATCGGGCAGCCTGCCGGGGATGGTATCCGCCTGGTCGTCAATCCCGGTAGCCCATTTTTTTCCGTTTGCGTCATACCAGGCCACGATTATTCCACCTTTGACGGAGGGCATGTAAGTATACCCGTATTTCCCAACAGAGAGAATTCTCCGGAAGGTGTGTTCCGGGACAGGAACCACTGCCCCGGGGCTGAGACTGTCGTCGGGGATGTGACTGATAACAAAGACAGCCACGGTATTTTGCCTGGAGGTGTCGGGTACGAACCTGGTTTTCAGAAGAGAGGATTCCAGGGATAACCCGGCTGAATCAGTGCCGTTGAGATGATCCATGAAACTTACTCCCCCGGTCAGGCGGTACCCGGCCGATTGTACACACGAAAATGCAGCCTTGTTAATGGTAGCCGTGAAAGATGCGATGAACGGGCTGTTGGTTTCCCGGTGTTTCGTGCATCCCCAGGCCAGGCATGACAGCACAGCCAACATCATCACCGTATGACCCTGATGCAAACATGTAGTACGAAGTGCGGTATTCATTCTTTTTATCCGCTATTACAAGACTTTATAAGAGAAATATAAGGGCACATGAGAAATACAAGAGAACATAATAGAAAGACAAGAAAATCACCTCCGAATCAGTCAAATTTATGTAAAATCATCTTTCATTTTTCAATTCAAAGGAAAAATACAGGGTAACCGTATGTGTAATTATGGAAGGTTCAGGAAAGCTGGTCCGGGGGCAGCCTGGACCGGTGGAAGGCATGATGGTCGTTGTTAATGCTTCAGGTATTGTTGCCATATGATCCCGGTCACCAGGAAAACCAGTCCTGCGATGGTGGAGAGATAGATCGTCTCGCCCACGGTGAAGTGAATGATGACCAGGGAGATGAAGGGGGAGAGGTAGATGAGGTTGGAGACCTTTGCAGTGGTTACAGAGTGTTTCAGCGCGTTGAGCCAGAGCACGAAAGTGATGCCCATCTCGAACAGGCCGATATAAACGGCACCCCCGATGCCCTGCCAGGGGGGAAGGCGGTAATGCCCGGCAAGGGCCATGACAACAGCGGTATAGAAGAATCCAAAGAAAAAGTTCAGGAAAAGTTTGCTCACCGCTTCCCTGCGGTCGCGGATGTTGAGAATCCAGTAGAGCGCCCAGAAAAAGGCGCTTCCCACGGCAAGGGCCACACCGGTGGCATGCAGCAGGGCGCCCGTTTGTGCAGGTCCGCCGGGACGCACCGCGGCCTCCCGGTGGCTGGCGATGATCAGGATGCCGGCAAAACTGGTGAGGATGGCGAAAATGCTCATAAGGCTGATCTTCTGCTTCAGCATGGGGATGGAGAGCAACACCAGGATGAGCGGCCAGATATAATTCAGCGTGCCGGCCTCCTGGGCGGGAAGGATGTCGTATCCCCTGAGCAGGACGATGTAGTAAAGAAACGGATTGAGCAGCCCCAGCAGGGCTGAATGCGCCAGTTGACGGGCCGTGACCTGTTTCAGCAAAGGCAGTTTGCCCTGCACCACCAGGATTGACAACAAAACGACACAGGCTGTGAACGATGAGTAAAACAGGAGTTCCAGCGGGCTCATGACCCGCAGCGTGAGTTTGAAGGCCGAGCCGATGGTCGACCAGCAGCCGATGGCTGCGAAGGCATAGAAATAGGCTTTTTTCTGGGCTTTCATCCGGGGGCGAAGGTACTTAAAGATCGGAATTTTTTTCTATTTTTGCCACCTTATTAATTACGACCTATGAAAAAGCTTGCTGTAGTAGCCCTTGGAGGCAACGCCCTTTTGCGCGGCGATCAGAAAGGAACCATTGACGAACAGGAGGAAAATGCAAACGCCACGGCCGAGAGCCTGGTGAAGCTGCTCAAACGCGAATACAACATCGTGATCACCCATGGCAACGGTCCGCAGGTCGGGAACATCATGCTTGCCAATTCGGCTGGTTTCAAGATGTTCGGGATCCCGGAGATGCCGCTCGACATCTGCGTCGCATATTCCCAGGGCTTCATCGGTTACATTATTGAACAGCAGCTTAAAAATGTCCTGGAGATCCACGACATGGAGCGCGACATCATCACCATCACCACGCAGGTGCTGGTGAACAAGGATGATCCCGCGTTTACAAAACCGACCAAGCCCGTCGGACCCTATTATTCAAAGGCGGAGGCCGATGCCATGGCGAAGGAAACCGGCGCATTTTTCAAGGAAGACCCGCGCGGGCGCGGCTGGCGCAAGGTGGTTGCATCGCCCACGCCACTGGTGATCATCAACAAAAAGACCATTGAAAAAATTGCACGCGGCGGGCAGATCGCCATTGCCGTGGGCGGCGGCGGCATCCCGGTATTTTACGTGGCCCCCAACAAATTGCAGGGGATCGATGCCGTCATCGACAAGGACCTGGCCTCGGCTTTGCTTGCATCACAGATCAACGCCGACAAGTTCTTCATCCTCACCGATGTTCCCAAGGTGTGCATCAATTTCAACACGCCGCAGGAACAGTCGCTCGACCGCATGACCATCGCCGAAGCCAAGCGCTACCTCGAAGAGGGACAATTCCCCGAAGGCAGCATGGGCCCAAAGGTGCGGGCCGCCATTCATTTTGTGGAACATTCAGGAAAGGATACCATCATCACCAAGACCACCATGCTGGGGATTGACAATGGGGGGACGAGGGTCACGCTTGTATAATTACGATTTACGATTTACGATTTACGATTTTGAAGTGACGAGTGACGAATGACTACTCGGCAAAGACCATCTTTTTTACTTCAAGGCCGTCGATTTTAAGCAGTTCGTTTTCCAGCTTCAGGAATTCTTCACGGCTGCCGGTGAGTTCGAGCAGGATCAGCCCGGTTCGTGAACAAAAGTCATCTGTCACTTCGTGCAGTCCGAGACGGGTTTTGATGGTGCAGCCAAACTTGGTCAGGATCGGCTGAAGTTCATCGACTTTGTTCACCCTGTCGGTAACATGGATACCGAGAATCCAGATTTCTTTTGTCATATTATCAAAGCTTTAAATCCCGGCGGCAAGACCGGGAGGGTTTTTTAATCCGGAAATATCCTAAAGTCCGAAAATCATCCGCTGAACCTCGAGCCCGCGGATCTGGGCAAGTTCCGATTCAAGTTTGCCGCAATCCTCCGGGTTGCCGGCAAGTTGCAGGATGATGACGCCGACGCGGCTGCATACATCCTCGGTTACCTCGTGAAACCCGAGCCGCGATTTGATCACATGGGCGTATTTCGTGAGGGCTTTCTGCGTAAGTCCGGCTTCCTTGATGCGATCGGTGATCAGTAAACCGATGATTCTGACCTCTTTCATATGGTGTTGTTTTCAGAAATATAAATCACGTTTACCCGCCTTGAGCTGCCCGATTTTGTCGAGCAGGTTTGCTTTGAAGGCCGGATCCTCGATTTCATCGAGCTTTTCGCTGACCAGTTCGTATCCCCTTGCCTTTGTTTCGGGCGGGGCATAATCCTCGAGGTATTCCACGAGGGTCATGATGGCATTCGGCTGGCAAAACCGCTTGATGAAGCCGGGGACCGAAAACTCCATGAAATGTTCCCCGGTGCGGCCCAGCCGGTAACAGGCCGTGCAGAAGGACGGGATGTACTTGTTCGCAATCAGCTCGTCCATGATCTCGTTCAGGGTGCGGTTGTCGTTGATCTGGAATTGCTCGAGATCAATGTCCTGTTCCTCGTTTTCCTTTTCTTTTTTCTTAGCATAACCGCCCATTTCAATGTTCGTGCCGCCGTCGATCTGTGAAACGCCGAACTGCATGATCTCATCGCGAATCGCCGCCGGCTCGCGCGCCGTCAGGATCAGCCCGGTATAGGGCACGGCAAGCCGCAGGATGGCCACCAGGCGGGTGAACTGTTCGTCGGTCACCAGGTGGGTGCCGTCGATGTTCAGCTGCGAGGCATACTGTATCCTAGGGAAGGAGATGGTGTGGGGACCGACATTGTAAACCGCTTCAAAGTGGTTGGTGTGACGAACCAGCGACAGAACTTCGAACCGCCAGTCGTAGAGTCCGAACAGCGCTCCGATTCCCACGTCGTCGATGCCGGCCTCCTGGGCGCGGTCGAGGGCGGTGAGACGCCATTCGTAATTCCGTTTCATGCCGCCCATGTGAACCTTTGCATAGGTCTCTTCGTGGTAAGTCTCCTGGAAGATCTGGTAGGTGCCGATCTTCGCATCCTTGACCATGCGGAAGCCATCGATATCCATGGGGGCGGCATTGATGTTGACCCGCCTGATCTCGCCGGGTCCGCTCCTGACCGAATAAACGGTTCTCACCGAATCGGCGATGAATTTCGCATCATATTTCGGGTGTTCCCCGTAAACCAGGATCAGCCGTTTCTGGCCGGTATCCTCCAGCGCCTTCACCTGGGCAATAAGGTCCTCCTCGTTGAGAGTGACCCGTTTGAGTTGTTTGTTGGAAGCCTTAAAGCCGCAATAGACGCAGTTGTTCGTGCAAAGATTGCCCACATAAAGCGGGGCAAACAGCACGATGCGCTGGCCGTAAACCCGTTCCTTGAGGGTTCGCGCTCCCTGTTTGATCTCTTCTATCAGTTCAGGATCCGATGCATTGATGAGAACAGCAGTCTCCTCCAGGGTCAACCGGTTTTTGTCAAGCGATTTGGCAATCACCTCCCGCACCTTTTCTTTGGTGGCGGGGGTGGCATTGATATATCCCCATATTTCGTCAGCATCGATGAAGGGTTTCATTCGCTGATCTTTTATCTTTAATTTCTCGGGTCTGAAAATCATGAAATGTTGACTTTAATATCGTCGCAAAGGTACGAAAATTAGCCCGGCCTAAGCCCGCTTTTTCGTTCTTTCCGAGAGGTAAACACCGCCGATGACGATCAAAACCCCGATAATCTTATGCAGTGAAAAAGACTCTGAAAGAAGGAAATAGGAAAACAGCGCGGTGAAGACCGGGATGAGGTTGGAAAAAATATTGGTCTTGCTGATTCCCAGTAATTTGACTGAATGGGCGAAAAAGACGAACGAAAGGGAGGAGGCGAAAACGGCGAGCAGGAGCATCGACGAGATGATCTCCCCGTTGAGGGGGACAGCCATGGTGGATTTGTATTCGAAGACCAGGAACAGCGGCAGGAAAAGAAAAACACCGATGAGGTTCTGAACGGCAACGATAAGAACGGCCGAATACTTCCCGGTAAGTTTGCGCAGGGTGACGGAATAGAGCAGGGCTGCAAAAACCGCCGCGAACAGGAAAAGGACCCCGCGGGGATCTGCTGCCAGTTCGAACGACCGGTTGACCAGGATCATGACGACCCCCGCAAATGAAACGGCGATCCCGACGAAGTTGATCGGGGTCAGCTTTTCCCTGAAACTGAGGTATGCCACCAGCGGAGAAAATACGGGGATGGTGGCAATGATGACAGCGGCAATGGTGGGCGTCGAGAATTTCAGCCCGTAATTTTCACCCAGGAAATAGAGGAAAGGATTGAACAGTGCCGAAAGAAAGATCAGCAGGTAGTCGCCCCGGTCGATCCTTTCACGGGCGCCAGCAACGCGTATGAATGCGAACAGCAGGACAGAGGAAATGATCAGCCGGATGAAAATGATGGTCACCGGTTCGTAATATTTCAGTAAAACCGAACTCCATATAAACGACATGCCCCAGAAGAGCATGGCGGTGAGCGCATAAAAATATACCGGTAGCCGGATCCTTTTCATCAACGGCAAAAATAGCGAATTGCCGGCACTCTCCAAAGCGAAACATGACAGTTCACCGGTCATTCGTCACACGTCATTCGTCACTCGTCACTTTAAAAATCGTAAATCGTAGATCGTATATCGTAAATTGCCGGAAATTTGTAATAATTTTAAGTTTTCCCTGTAACATTTCAAAAACTGCCGAGTCAATTGGCTAAAATTTGCGGATTTGGAAAACCGGTACATCCATATTCACCAGGAACTGATCGATGCCTGCAGGGCCGGCCACCGGAATGCCCAGTACGAGATTTATAAAAGATATTACAAAGCCATGTACAACACCAGCCTGAGGATCGTGAACAATTCGGCGGAAGCCGAGGATATCATGCAGGAATCTTTCCTTGATGCGTTTCAGCGGCTGGACAGTTACACCGGCGAAGGAAGTTTCGGGTCATGGCTGAAGAGGATCGTGATCAACCGTTCGCTCGATTCCCTGCGGAAGACCAAAGAGACCCTTTCCATCGAGGAGAATGGGATTGACCTTCCGGAGGAGCAGGAGGATGACCATGAAGATGAAACCCTATACCAGGTGGCGGAGGTGAAGCGGGCGATTTCGCAGCTTCCCGGCGACTGCCGGGTGATCCTTTCCCTCTTTTTACTCGAGGGATACGACCATGAGGAGATATCGCAGATTCTGAACATTTCGAACCAGCTGTCACGGACGCGGTATTCCCGTGCCCGCCAGAAACTGGCCGGGATGCTGAAGGGAAACAACAGGCACGCATTTAGCACGAACTGAGCATGAAAGACCTTGAAAAATACATGTTGGACCACCGGGATGAATTCGATTCAGCAGACCCCGATCCCGGCCATTTTGACCGTTTTGAACAGCGCCTTGCCGCAGGGACGGCGCGCGCGACTGCGGGCATCAGCCGTTTTACGATGCTCAGGATTGCGGCCCTCATCCTGCTGCTGATCACCGTAACCGTTTTCGTATTCGACTTTGCAGGCCAGGCCATTCGCCGGCTGGTTGTGGCCGGCCAGGCAACGGCAGAGCTTCCGGCCGAAATAAAGGAAGCCATACAATATTATGACAATCAAACAAATAAACAACTTGGAACCCTGAAAGAACTGGCAACCGCCCATCCCGGGTCGGGGATCATCAGCGCATCGGTACTGGCTGAAATAAAGAATCTTGACGCTTCCACGGACGAACTCCGATCCATGCTGGCTGCCGATCCCGGCAACGAACGGATCCTCGATGCAATCGTCCAGAACCAGCAGATGAAGGAGAGCGTTGTGAAAGCGATGGTCGGACAATTGTCACAAAAGAATTAACCTGTTAATACCTGAAATGATGAAAACCACGCTGAAAATAGTATTCTTTACCCTGATGTTCATCTTCCTGCTCGGGATCAGGGGTGTTAAGGCAAACGATGAATTCACGAAGAAGATAAAAAAGGAGTTTGCCGTCACTGCCGATCCGCTGCTTACCGTGAGCAACCGTTTTGGCAGGGTGCAATGCACCAACTGGGAAAAAAACAGCATTTCCATTGAAGTGACAATCACGGTCACGGCGTCTGACCAGGAGGAGGCCGACCGGATACTCAGGCAGATCACGGTCGATTTCACCGATTCACCAACCGCTGTTAAAGCCACCACAAACCTCCAGGATTCGAGGGGGCAGGGGAAGGGAAAATTTTCAATCGATTATGTCATCAGCATGCCGGTAGGCGCCAGCCTTGATCTGACCAACAAGTTCGGCGATATTTTCGTAAACGAAACGCAGGGGAAAACGAAGATCACCCTTGGCTACGGGAACCTGGAGGCTAAAAAGCTGGCAAATTCCGACAACACCCTCGACATTAAGTTCGGCAAAGCCCGTGTCAACTGGATGAAGGGCGCCGTGGTTTCGCTGAAATATTCGGAGATGCATCTCGATTATGCGGGGAGCCTCAGGCTTGATTCAAAGTTTTCGGACCTTGACGCCGAAAAGATCGTCGCCCTCAACGTCGCCTTTGAAGGAGGGAAACTGGACATGGAGCGTTCTTCGGCGGTCGATTCACGGTCGAAGTTTTCCGACATCCGCATCCGGAGGATCGACCAGAGCCTGAACCTGGACATCCAGTATGGCAGCTGCGAAGTGCGCGAAATGCCGGCCGATTTTACCTCGGTCAACATCCGTAACAAATACGGAAATGTCACCGTCGGACTCAGCGACCAGGCCAGGTATACCCTGGATGCGGAACTGAAATTCTGCAACCTCGAATTTCCATCCGAAAAGGCCCGGTTCTCGTTTCGGTCGACCTCCTCAACCGAAAATATCTACCGCGGGAACATCGGCGGTGGCGACAATCCGTCGCAGAAGGTCACCGTTCACAGCGAATTCGGGAATGTGAGGCTGAAGTAAATTTGAGGATGTGGGGATTTGAGGATTTGGGGATGTGAAGATTTGAGGATTTGGGGATTTGGGGATTTGGGGATGTGAAAATTTGGGGGATGTGAAAATTGGGGATGTGGGAGTTTGATGAGGAAAGTTGAATACCCTGAATGCTGGTGTTTTTTATTGCCTATTGCCTGTTTCCTATTGCCTGTTTCCTATTGCCTGTTTCCCATTGCCTGTAATGTGTAACCAAATATTTTTTTTTCGTCCAATCAATTAAAATCAAAATCATGAAAACAACCAGATTTTTCCCGATGTTTATGTTATTTTCCCTGTTCGTGGGGATGTCAAGCCTGTTCGCAGGTTGCCGCATGATCGGCGGGACCAGTGGTGACGGCAATGTGCTGAAGGAGACCCGGATTGTCGGCTCCTTTAATTCCATTGAAGTTTCAGGAGCCTTTGACGTGGTAATAAAGCAGGGTGCCACCGAGGAGGTGACGGTGGAGACCGATCACAACATCCTGCCGCTGGTAAAGACGACGGTTGAGGGCGGCACCCTGAAAGTTGACACCCGCAAGCCGATAAACCATACAACGGTTTTGAAGGTATATGTCACGGTCAAAGATTTGAAGATGATTGACATCAGTGGCGCGGTGAACATTCATACGGATGGTGTGCTTACGGTTCCCGAGCTGAGCATCGATGGTTCCGGCGCTTCGGATGCCAAAATGGAACTGGCGGTTCAAAAGCTGAAACTCGATTGCAGCGGGGCGACCAAACTGAAATTTTCGGGGACTGCCGTTGATGTCAGCATGGAGTTGTCGGGAGCTTCCGATATCTTTGGATATGACCTTGCTGCCGAAAATTACGACATCGAGATCAGTGGTGCCGGGAATGCCCAGATCAGCGTTTCCAAAAAACTGCATGCCGAGATTTCAGGGGCGGGCAGTGTGAAATACAAGGGAACCCCCACCGAGATCGACCAGAGTGTTTCAGGGGCGGGTTCGATCAAAAAGGTCCAGTAACCCGGTTCAGTCCCGCAACGGCTTCTGCCGGGGCGTAATGTATTCCTGCAGCGCTTTAACGTAGCGGTCAAACTGCCGGATCCCCTTCGGGGTGATCCGGCAGGTAGTTAACGGGCGAGGATGAGTTTCCGGGTCACGATGGTTTCGCCTGTTTTGAAGCGGAGAAAATAGATCCCGCCGGGCAGGTGCGAAATGTTGAACGCATAACGTTGTGAACCAACGGGATGCCCCGGAAATCCGATGGATACTGGGCTGCCCAGGAGGTTTGTCATCCCGAAGGTAATGTTGGAGGTGGTGGTGCCGCCGACCATGAGGATGAACCTCCCGCTTGTGGGATTGGGAAACAAATCCGCCGAAATCTCCGCGGGCAGTTCCTCTGTCCCCGCGCAGGGTTCGAAGGTGATGTGTCTTTCCGAGACCACCGGGAGGCAGGGCGGCTGCGGTGTCCCGGCAAGGTATAGGCTGACAGCACCCTTGGTTTTATCGTTAAACCCCGGGAAATAGGTCGTGTTCAGGCTGGCCGCATCGCCAAAGGTGCCGTCGCCGGTGGTGGTCCAGATTGTGGAAATGACATCGGAAGCCAGACCGCGGAGAGCGATCCTGCCGATATAATGACAGCAGCTGGTGTCACTTCCTGCACTGACTGCGGGAGGTTGAAGAACACCGACCGAAAGGGTGTCGCTGATCAGCAGCGATCCGTCTCCGACCGTAGCGATATATTTCGTGGACACGATAGGGGAAACAACCGGGTTCCGGATTCCCGAGGTAAAGCCGTCCGGCAGGGAACGCCACTGGTAGGAATAATTCCCGGTGCCACCCGATGCAAGGATATCGAGCGCTGAGCTTTCCCCTTTGCAGACTATACCGGGGGTGGCGGTGGCATTCATGGTCAGCACACCGGCAAAACTGAACGAGGCGATCCTGGTTTTCCAGTAGCTCACAGAGGTGCTGTCGTAATATTCCTGGGTGTACCAGAATACCTGCGGCTGCGCGGGATCCGCGCTCATGCAGCTGTAATCGCCCCAGCGCCCTCCGCTGGACCAGACCCCGGTCTGTGCGCCCCCGCCCGGGATGATCTCCCGCTCGGCGATTGTGAAACGGTTCAGCGGATCATGCGCCATCCGCCCGGTATAGCGCACCGAAGGATAGAGACCGGGACCCGCAACGGAATAGCCCAGGGCGATATTTCCATCCGTATCCATGGCAGCACTTCCCATCCACCTGTAATTTGTGTCGGGGGCAAAGGTTGATTCCTGGAAAACATACCAGTTGTCGCTGGTTCTCCTGAGTTCATACCACCTGATCCCGGTGTGTCCGCCGGCATCCACCGTGTGGTTGACCACCACGGACTGGTGGTCGCTGAATTTCCGGTACTGCATCCGGAACATCAGCCGGTCGTTGATGGGATTCAGGGAACTGCCGGAACCTTTCTGGGGAATATTTTCCGTGTTGTTCTGAAACGGGCTGACCGGGATTTTCAGATAATTGCCGAAGGTTGAAGCGGCCGGGTTGGTCCAGTCGGCATGAAATTCCTGGATCCCGATAAAATTCCGTTTGACGAAAAAGAAAAATTCAGGGGTGGAGGCATCCGGGAAACTCCCTTCACAGTCGGCGGGCAGCATGGAAAAGGCATCCTCCCCCGAATTTTCCAGGAACAGGATCATACGCGCATCCGGGTTGCCGGTAAGCATCGCGCTTCGTTCAAATACCACAGAACCGGTGCCGTCGTAAACCATCCCGCCCGACCTGATCCGGTTGTACGACATGTAATAGCCATCGTGCCAGGTGCCGAACTTGGGATAATCGGGAATGTCGGCAAAGGCAAACTCGTACCGGTACCATGAACCGGTCGGATCGGGGGTTTGCGAAACGGCGATCATCTGGTAAAAAGGGCCGTTCGGGTAATCGGGAAGCGACAACTGGCTGATGAGCCAGCGGTCGGCATGACCGTCGTAGAGCACGATGCCATCGCCGTTACTCGAATTGTGGGGCAGTCCCATCCACAGCAACCCGGTGTTGAACGGGCCCATGAGCCGGTTGCCCGTTTTGTCGTACACGGAACAGACAAAATTGACAACCTGCACATAATGATCCGGGCCGACGGCCCCGCAGGGGTCGGCGGGAACCACAAAGCTGATGTTCGGCATCCCCTCGAAATTCCGGAGGATGGTATCCCCGGTTTTTAGTGCAGGAGTTTTCTGCAATGCCTGGTCTGCCTTTCTTTCATGGGGACCCGGGTGTTCCCTTGTCCTGAAATAATTTTTAACGGCACCCTCTTTCCGGCTCAGGTCAGCCTTTGTTACCGGGCGGGAACACATGGACTTCAGAGGGGGCGAGACATCAAAATATACTGCAGATGAAACTTCCGGTTTCGCCGATTGCTGCGAAACGGCAAGGCATGGGGATACCAGCGTCAAAAATAAAAGCAGCCTGAATTTCATGCCTGGTTATTACGAAATTGCCCGTCTTATGACAAATTTACCCATTTCCCCTTTACATGCTTTTTTAATTACATGAATTTAACATTCAGATGGAAAATCTTAATAACTTTGAGAGAGGCAACCTGGCACCATGCAGCGGATCCCTGTTTTTCTGGCTATGTTTTTCATCATCTCCGCAAGGGTATTTCCCCAGTGGACCCCGGCAAACGGCCCGGATGGCGGGAATATTCTTTCGCAGGCCGTGAGCGGGCACACCCTTTATGCCGGCAGCGCACGCGGGATGTGGATATCGCCTGACTCAACCTTCCTGTGGGCCAGGGCATCGGGTGGATTCCCGGATTCCGCAGTTACAGCAATCGCCACCGCCGGGCCGACGATTTGGGCAGGTACCGGTGGCTCGGGCATATACAGGTCAACCGACCGCGGTATATCCTGGATCCAGGTCAATAACGGGCTCATAAATTTATCGGTACAGGTAATCCTGCAGACTCCTTCCTGCTTATTTGCCGGCACGGCCGGGGGGCTTTTTACCTCAAACGACGAAGGAGACCATTGGAACGCAAAGACCGGAAATATCTCCGGCAAAAATATTACCTCGATGACTGCTGCCGGTTCGGTGATGGCCGCCGGCACTGCCGGAGACGGTGTTTTTCTCTCCACCAACAATGGAAGCACATGGCATGCTGCGAACACAGGGATTACGGATCCTTTCATTCAGTCACTTGGCACTTTTGGCTCCTTTTTCTTCGCCGGGACTTCCGGCGGGAAGGTATTCAGTTCATCCTCCGGGAACGACTGGCAGAATTCGTCTGCGGGACTGCCACCCGGGTTCCCGGTGAATGCTGTCGGACAGACAGGGACAGCATTGTTTGCAGCAACCGGGGGAGGTGGGATATTCTCCTCTGCGGGGCCGGGCTCATCCTGGACCAGGGTAAGTGGCGGGATGGCCAACCCCTTCGTCAACACCTTTGCCGCATCTGGAAAAGACCTGCTGGCAGGTACCGGAGGCGGCGGGATCTGCAGGTCGGGCGACAGCGGTGATTCGTGGATTCCTGCAAATACAGGTATGACCGGTTCGACCGTAACCGCGATGATCGCGAAGGGAACACAGATTCTTGCCGGCACTGCCGGAGCGGGTTTTTTTATTTCGAACGACAACGGCTACAGCTGGTTTTCGCGGAACAACGGTTTGCCTGCCCGGTTTCTGACTGCGTTGTCGGGATCAGACACCAGGCTGTTTGCCGGTACGGCCGGCTCCGGGCTGTATGTGTCCGACAACCAGGGGATCAGCTGGACGACATCCTGCAACGGCATCACGGACCCTTACATTTCCTCGGTTTGTGCTTCGGGTTCCAGGCTCTTTGCAGGCACCTCCGGTTCGGGGTTATTCCTGTCGGCCGATACCGGACTTACCTGGTCACCGGTTCCAGCCGGTATCAGCGACCCTGTAATCACTTCGCTGCTATCCCTCAACCAAAACGTCTATGCCGGTACCCGGGCTTCCGGGGTGTTTGCCTCCTCCGATAGCGGCAGTACGTGGCATTCCCTGAACATGGGGTTGCAGGACCTGGCAATAACCGTCATTGCCGGGCAGGGCCATACATTGTTTGCAGCCACGCCGGCAGGTCTTTTCAGGCTACTGCTCCCCGGGATCTCCTGGACGCAGCTGCTTGACGCGGGGAACCCGGTCCACGCCATCACCATTGCCTTTATCGGCACAGCGGTCGTCGCGGGAACCAGGCAACAGGGGGTTTTGCTGTCGCGCGACAACGGGGATACATGGCAAGCGGTGAATACGGGAATCCCCGCCAGCCCGATCCGTTTCCTGGCCACCACGGGGGCGAACCTTTTTGCAGGGGTGGAGGACCATGGCGTATGGCTGCGCCCCATGAGCGACCTTTTTTCCAACCAGGTGCTGCCCGACACCGTTGTTCTGAAACAAAGCCTGGGTTATACCGGGTACCTGCAGATCAGGTCGAATGTCGACTGGTCGGTGCAGGGAAACATCCCCGACTGGTTCAGCATGGAAAGGACCAGCGGCACAGGCAACGACTCCATCCCGGTTCATGTATTAAAGGCGAACCTGGGTTACCTGGCCAGGAATTCCTCCCTATTCCTTTTTTCATCCGTTGCCGCCACGGTTCCCTTTACGGTTGAGCAGTCGGGAAAATTTGCCGGGACCGGGGATGCGGATGAAATGGCGGATATCCGCGTTACGACCAGGCGTGATATGGGCATCCTTGAAATTACCGCTACAAAAGAAATTGAACATGTGACCTTGGTTTCACTTTCAGGAGTTTTCCTTGGAGATGTCACTGTGAATGCCATGACAGCCCGGATCGCGATACCGCCGGCATCAGCGGGGATCCTGATCCTGAAGGTCACCGGCAACGGATGGACTGTTACCAGGAAATACGAACCTTAAATTCCAATCCTATGAAAATGTTTCTCGCCACCATGCTTATGGCAGTTGCCGGTCAGCTTTCCGGACAGAGCTTCAGGGCTGTAAACGATACCATCGATCTTGTTCCAGGAATCCCCAAAACCGTGAATTTGCTGGCAAATGATACCATCCCGACCGGTGATTCGGTTAAAATAAGCGGGGGGACCTCCTTTACGAGGTCGCTGGTCATCTGGACCTGGAAGAACCAGGGATGGTTCACCTATGTGGCCGATCAGTGGGGTTTTAACGGCAATGCCCAGGGCACCTATACCATAACCGATTTGACCATTCAGAAAACTTCGGCTGCAAAGATCATTTTCCGGATCCATGATCACAGTTATGATTCGCTGGAAATCAATAATATCAGCGCCCAGTTCAATGCATCCGGGCTGAACTTCGCTCTTTTCTTCGCCGACCCGAACGGTACAAAGGGCTTCGTGGTCCCAAAAGGAAGCGGGAAAAAGACGATTTTCGACAATTCGATCTGGATCGGCGGGCTGGATAGGGACAGCAACCGGTATGTTGCCGGTGAACGCTACCGGCAGGGTAACGGGATGAACCCCGGGAAAAAGCAGGATTACTATGCTGGCCCCGTGATGGATACGGCCAACTACTCCATCTACCAGGATACGGCCTGGAATTACATCTGGAACGTCAGGAAAACGGATATCGAATATCATAAGCTGCACTGGCAGGATGCCGGTTACAAGCCGATCCATGATATCCTTACATGGCCGGGCAACGGGAATATGAATCTCGGGGAGGCGGCACAGCTTGCGCCCTATTTCGACCGCAACCACGACGGGATCTACAACCCGATGGACGGCGATTACCCGCTGATCAGGGGCGACCAGTCCCTTTACTTCATTTACAACGACAACCGTGCCCCCCACAATGAATCCCTGGGCAAGCGAACCCTGAAGGCTGAATTTCATGCCATGGTCTATGGCTGGGACATGCCCGGCGATTCGGCCTTCAAAAACACCCTGCTGGTGAACTATAAAATTTACAACCGGTCCCAGCAGGCCTATTACAACACCTGTCTCGGGATTTTTACCGACCTTGACATAGGGTGGCCCATGGATGATTATATCGGCTGCGATGTTTACCGCGGCAGTTATTACGGCTTTAACGGAACCGCGGTGGACGGGACCGGCCAGGCCATGGCCTATGGGGTGCACCCGCCTGCACAGTCGGTCACGGTGCTGGCCGGCCCTGCACTCGACCCAACAGGGGCCGACCGGCCCAGGGTTGACGGAACCGGCCACCAGCTTTGCAACGGGAGTGTAAACGGGGTCGGGTTCGGCGACGGGATCCCCGATAATGAACGGATGGGGTTAGCCGGTTTTCTCCCCATCATGTCGAGTGCCGTGAGCACTCCGGAGTATTACGGTGATCCGACCGATGTTGCCGGCTATTATCATTACCTGCATTTCATGTGGCGTGATTCAACCTACCTGGAATATGGTGGTGTTGGTCACGCAGGGGCAGGAGGATATGGTCCGCAGTGCCGGTTCATGTTTCCCGGCGAATCGGATACGGTCAACTGGGGAAGCGGATGCCAGGTACCCAACGGACCGAAGAACTGGACAGGGCGCACGGCCGGGTTCAATCCCAACGACATCCGTGGCCTGGGCATGGTCGGGCCCTTCACCTTTCACCCGGGCGAGATGAAGGAACTTGACCTGGCCTATGTGTTCGCGAGGGATTATGACACCTCCGATACCACGGTTTCCGTCGGCAAACTGATGAAGATGATCGACATCGTCCGCCACTCCTTTGAAACAAACAGGCTGCCCGATGGCCAGTCATTTACCAGCGTCCAGGAGCATGCGGAAACGATGCCGTTTTCCTGTTCGGTTTATCCGAACCCGGCAGGGGGGCATGTCCAGGTTATTTTCAATTTAGCGCTGCAAGACCAGGCAACAATCCTGTTGTATGACAGCCAGGGCAACCTGGTGCGCTCGCGGAAGCTGGCGAAGGGAACGACCAGGACCCTGCTGGATGTTTCAGATCTGACGCCGGGACTTTACCTGGTGGTGGTGGAGGCTGAAGGGATGAGGCTGACCAGGAAGTTGTCGGTGGTGAGGTGATGAGGTTTTTTTTATCCACAGAGGCACAAAAAAATAACAGAGAACACAAAAAAGAGAAAAATTAAACAAACAGTTTCTGTGGCCTCTTTTTTATCTCAGCTTCTCTGTGGTTGATTTTTACCAAGCGAAGTCAGGCCTCTATCATCCCAAGAAAATCTGCCTCTGAAATGATCGCAACGCCAAGCTTTTCAGCCTTTTTCCGTTTTTCAGGTCCCATGTTGGCGCCAGCCAGGAGGTAGGTGGTTTTAGCCGAAACGGACCCGACGTTTTTTCCTCCATGGAGTTCGATGGTCTTTTTAAGTTCGTCGCGCGAAAAATTCTCAAATACACCACTTACCACGAAGGTCATCCCCTCAAACCGGTTGCTGAGGAGTATTTCATTTGAAGCCTCCATCTCGAAATGCAACCCGGAAGCCCGAAGGCGGTCGATCAGCCCGAGATTCAGGGGCTCCGAAAACCATGCCAGGATGCTGGTGGCGATTTTTTCTCCGATCTCCTCCACCTCGTTGAGCTCGGCGAATCCTGCGGCCTTCAGCTTCTCAACCGAACCAAAGTGGGTTGCGAGTTTTTTGGCAACGGTCTCCCCGACGAACCGGATCCCGAGGGCGTAGAGCACCCGCTCAAACCCGGCCTGTTTCGAGCCTTCAATGCCATTGAGGATGTTGGTCACGGTTTTTTCGCGGAAGGAGATCTTCTTTTCGCGTTTGTCATCGGACGATCCATAGGTCTTTTCAAGACCGATCAACTGGTCGGAGGTGAGGTCGTAGAGGTCGGCACAATGATGAACAAGGCCGTTGTCGAAGAGTATTTCGATCTTCCCCTCGCCCAGGCTGTCGATGTTCATGGCCTTCCGTGAGATGAAATGTTCCAGTTTGCCCTTGATCTGCGGCGGGCACCCGGATTCGTTCGGGCAGTACCAGGCGGCCTCGCCTTCGGTTCTGACAAGGGGCGTCCGGCATTCAGGACAATTGCTGATGAAAACAACGGGTGGAGCTTCCGCCGGCCGGGCGTCAAGGTCAACCCCGACGATCTTGGGAATGATTTCACCGCCTTTCTCCACGAAAACCGTGTCCCCGTTCCGAAGATCCAGCGAGGCGATGACATCGGCATTGTGCAGGGAGGCCCGTTTGACGACGGTCCCGGCGAGTTGTACCGGCTGCAGGTTCGCAACAGGTGTGACCGCACCCGTACGCCCCACCTGGAAAACCACCGACAGCAGGCGGGTGGCAACCTGCTCTGCCTTGAATTTATACGCAATAGCCCAGCGGGGTGATTTTGCGGTGTAGCCCAGCATCTCCTGCTGGCGGAGGTCGTTCACCTTGATGACGATGCCGTCGATGTCGAAAGGCAGTTCATACCGGGCACGATCCCATGTTTCAAGGTATTCAAAGATCTCCTCAACTGTTGAGCACCTGGCTGCATGTTCGGAGACTTTAAATCCCCACGACCTGGCAGCTGCCAGGCTTTCATAATGTGTGGTGAAGGGCAGGCCGCTGCCGGGCAGGTAGTAGAGGAAACAGTCGAGGTGCCTTTTGGCAACCTCTGCCGAATCCTGCATCTTGATGCTTCCCGAAGCGGCATTCCGCGGGTTTGCGAAGGGTTCATCGCCATCTTCCGCCCGCTGGAGATTGATCTTCTCAAAACTTTCGTGGGGCAGGATGATCTCCCCGCGGATTTCAAACTCATCAGGGTAGCCGGACCCGTGCAATTTTAACGGAATGCTGCGGATGGTCCTGATGTTGGTGGTAACATCGTCCCCCTGGATGCCGTCGCCGCGCGTTACGGCCTGCATGAGGCGGCCGTGGCGGTATGTGAGACCGATGGCAACCCCGTCGAATTTAAGTTCACAGACATATTCCACCCCCTCGCCGATCAGTTTGCGAATGCGTTCTGCGAAGTCAAGGATCTCATCCTCCGAGTATGTGTTCCCGAGCGACATCATCGGGTAGCGGTGCTGAACCTGCACGAAATCCTTGGTCACCGCGCCGCCTACATGGAGGGTGGGGGAATCGGGTTCGGTGAATTCGGGGAATTCCTTTTCAAGGCTGATCAGTTCGTTGAGCAGCATGTCAAAATCGTAATCACTGATCGTCGGGCCGGAAAGTACATAATAATTGTAGTTATGCCTCCTGATCTCCTCCGACAACGCCCCGATCCGCTGCTTCACCTGCAGTTTATCCATCGTTTTTTTTTCGCTATTTGGCTACCTCGCTACCTTCCTTACGCCAGCATCGACCACTCAAAATAGTGAAATCCATATTCAATGGGGTTGATTCCCATGACAGGGATCTGGGCGTCGTTGAACATCAGCCTTTCGTCCCAGGAGGCGAGGCTGAAACCGGCTACGTCGATGTTCGGCCGGGTCATGATCATGATGAGGTCGGCGTGGTGGATGACTGCGTGGGAGATCACCTGGTCGGCAAAATCACTGGCCGATTCGGCCGTGGTAATGTCGTAAACGATCTTTTCGGCTGAAAAAATATCCGTGATCTGTTTGGTGATGATGTTCAGGCTGGTTTTTCGCCCGGTCTCCTTCTCAGGGGAGAGGAAAACGTGAATCTTGGCATTGAACAGTTTGGCCATCAATTTTGCCCAGTGCACTGCCTGCCGGGGTTCCAGGTCGTTGCTGACGGGGAATACGATGTTGTTGTACCCGTGCTTGAAATTTCTTTTTTGCACCACCACGACCGGCACCGGCGATTCGACAACAACCCGCAGCGCATAACTTCCGAAGACATGCTGGAAACCTTTTTTTCCGTGGGTTCCCATGACCATCAGGTTGGCCTTGATCTCCTTTGCAACTTCGCTGATGGTTGAAAAGATGTTTCCTTCAACCGCCATCGTGTCGATTTCAACATTGTATTTTTTGGTATAATATTTTTTATATTCCTTCAGACGGTATTCGACATAGTCGACCCCGACATTCTTCTTTTTTAGTTCAGCCTTGGTCTCCTTGTTGATAATGTGCAGGATACAAACCTTGTAACCCAGGAACATCGCCAGTTTCACGCCATGGGAAATGGCGTTGCTGCATACCTCCGAAAAATCTGTCGGGATCAGTACAATGTTGTTGTAGCTTTTAGCCTGATTTGATGGTGCCATAAAGAAATTATTTACGATTTACGATTTACGATTTACGATTTATGGAGTAAATGTATGATTTCCGCAAGGTTGCTCTTCCTGGTGGCCTCTCTGAGTTTAACGGCGGATTTTGTAAAATATTGATGATCACCCAAAAAATCAACCTGTATGTCAAGCCACTCAGCAAGTGTCGTGCTCCTGATCCCGTTTACCTGCCATTCGAGCCGCAGTTTGAACGCATTGATGAAAAAGTCGCTTCGCCCCAGGTAATCCAGGTCGGCGTCGCAAATAACCTGTTCGTGAAGGGAATGGGGCTGCTGTGGCAACCGCGTAGACATGATCAGCGCTGAAACTTCATCCAGGGAAGCCTTTGAATAGCCGAACCCGGGCAGAATCTGCATGGCCATTTCGGCCGACCGCGATTCATGGTCAGCATACTGGTATATCATGCCGGCATCATGAAATAGTGCGGCAGTCTCAACCAGGATCCCGGCTTCAACGGTGATTTTCTCGGTTTCAATGAGCCGGCGGGTCGCTTCGGCCACATCCAGGGTGTGAGCAAGGCAATGATAATGCAGCGCCGGGCTCAGTTCCGATCGCAAACGCTGAATGATGTATTCACTGGCTCCCTTGAAATCCATGCAGAATGACCGATTTTTTTGTAAAAATAGGAAAAAATAATGGTGATCCGCCCTGTGGAAAAAAACAATCGGTATCTCAGCCGGCTCTTTTTAGCCGGAGGATGGTCGCGGTCGGATCGGGGGAGGCAAAAATGGTATTTCCGGCCACAAGAATATCAATACCGGCTGTGACAAGCCTGTCCGCATTCTGCAGATCAACGCCGCCGTCAACTTCAACCAGTACATTGGCCTGGTGCCGGGCGATCATTGCTTTCAGACCTGCGATTTTATCAAATGTTGCGGCGATGAATGATTGGCCGCCAAACCCGGGGTGTACCGACATCAGCAGGACCATGTCGGCATGGTCGATGTACGGTTCCAGGGTCTCAACAGGGGTTTCGGGGTTGATGACGATCCCCGCCATGGCCCCGGTTTCCCTGATCATTTGAAGGGCTGCGACCGGGTTTTTACAAGCCTCTGCATGAATGCTGATGACATCGGCACCTGCTTTCCTGAACCGTTCGATATAGCGCTCCGGGTCTACGATCATCAGGTGCACGTCCAGTATTTTGGAGGTGGCACCCCTGATCTTCTCGATGATGGGAAAACCGAAAGAAATATTGGGGACAAAAAGGCCGTCCATCACATCCAGGTGAAACCATTCGGCTTCACTTTGGTTGAGCATCGCCACATCCCTTTCCAGGTTGAGGAAATTTGCAGATAGCAGGGAAGGGGCGATGATGGGCATATTTTGATTTACGATTTACGATTTACGATTTTTTATTTTCGCCATTTCGCTTTTCGTTACCTCGCTACCTCGCTACCTGTTTTATCCCAGGTACGTCTTCAGTATCTTGCTCCTGGAGGTGTGTTTCAGGCGGCGGATGGCTTTTTCCTTGATCTGGCGGACGCGCTCGCGGGTGAGGTCGAACTTCTCGCCGATCTCTTCGAGCGTCATCGGGTGGCTTCCGTTCAGGCCGAAATAGAGGCGGATCACATCGGCTTCACGCTGGGTGAGGGTGGATACCGCCCTTTCGATCTCCTTTTTCAGCGATTCATAAAGCAAACCGTTGTCGGGGGTGGTGTTTTCCTCGCTCCGCAGTACATCGTACATGGTGTTGTCCTCATCCTGGATGAGGGGTGCGTCCATGGAAACATGGCGCCCCGAATTGCGCATCGACTCCTTTACCTCGTTTTCCGAAACTTCAAGCAGCAGCGCGATCTCGCCTGCATTGGGTTCGCGCTCGTACTGCTGTTCCAGCTGGGCATAGGCCTTGTTGATCTTGTTGATCGACCCGATCTTGTTGAGGGGCAGTCGGACAATACGCGATTGCTCGGCCAACGCCTGGAGGATCGACTGTCGGATCCACCATACGGCGTATGAGATGAACTTGAAACCACGGGTCTCGTCAAAACGCTGGGCGGCCTTGATCAGCCCGAGGTTGCCCTCGTTGATCAGGTCGGGCAGGCTGAGGCCCTGGTTCTGGTATTGTTTTGAAACAGAAACCACGAAACGGAGGTTGGCTTTGGTCAGCTTTTCGAGGGCCGCCATATCACCCTGCTTGATGCGTTGGGCAAGCGACACCTCTTCATCAGCCGTGATCAATTCAACCTTGCCGATCTCCTGGAGATATTTGTCCAGCGATGCGGTTTCACGGTTGGTAACCTGTTTCGTAATTTTTAACTGCCTCATGCGAATGCATTTTGTTGTTAACCTTTTTCAAGGTATTCTTACGTTAAAATCAGCTTTAGGTTACAGCAGGAATTACCTGCGCGGCCCCCGGTTGCGGTCGCGATCGCGGTCGCGGTCACGGTCGTGATCGTGGTCGCGTTCGGGCCGTGGTTCTGATTTACGCTCAACATAGCCTTCAGGTTTTGGCAGAAGGGCTTTCCTCGAAAGTTTGAGTTTCCCGGTTTTGGGATCGACTTCGATGAGTTTTACTTCGATCTCGTCGCCGACTTTCAGCGCATCTTCAACCTTTTCCAGGCGTTTCCAGTCAATCTCGGAGATATGGAGCAGCCCGTCCTGGTTGGGAAGGATTTCCACGAATGCGCCGAACGACTGGATATTTTTAACCTTTCCCCTGTAGATTTCGCCAACTTCGGCCACCGATGCGATCCGCTTGATCTTTTCGATAACCTTGTCGCGTGCCTCGAGGTTGTCGGCAACAATATCAACGATCCCGAATTCACCCACCTCTTCAATAACGATGGTTGTGCCGGTTTCACGCTGCATCTCCTGGATGACCTTGCCGCCGGGGCCGATGATGGCGCCGATGAATTCCTTGGGAACCTTCATCTGGAAGATACGGGGAACGAACGGTTTGAAATCGGGGCGGGGTTCGGTGATGGTCTTTGCCATTTCGCCGAGGATGTGCATGCGGCCTTCACGGGCCTGTGCAAGTGCTTCGCGGAGAATATCAAATGAGAGTCCGTCCACCTTGATGTCCATCTGGCAGGCGGTGATGCCGTCGCGGGTGCCGCAGACTTTGAAGTCCATGTCGCCGAGGTGGTCTTCATCGCCAAGGATGTCGGAAAGCACGACGTAACGTTTGCTGTCGGTGATCAGGCCCATGGCAATCCCTGAAACGGGCTTGAGGATCTTCACACCGGCATCCATCAGTGCCATGGTTCCGGCGCAGACCGTTGCCATGGAAGAACTGCCGTTCGATTCGAGGATATCGGAAACAATGCGGATGGTATAGAGGTTATCGGCTCCCTGGGGGATCATGTTTTTAAGTGCGCGGAGGGCCAGGTTCCCATGGCCTATTTCGCGGCGGCCCGTGCTGCGGATCGGTTTTACCTCTCCGGTTGCAAACGAGGGGAAATTATAATGCAGGATGAAATTGACCTTGCCTTCGATGATGGCGCCGTCGATGGCCTGCTGGTCAAGCTTGGTTCCAAGGGTGACCGTGGTGAGCGATTGTGTTTCACCGCGGGTGAAGATGGCGGAGCCGTGGGCTGCGGGCAGGTAGTCGATTTCGGTCCAGATCGGGCGGATCTCGTTGAGCTTGCGCCCGTCGACCCGCTGACGGTGGTCCATGGTGGCGTTGCGGATGGCCTCCTTTTCAACTTCATGGTAATAGCGGCCAATCATAGGTTTCTTGGATTCCTTTTCTTCGTCGGTAAGGGAGGTGACAAATTCCTCCCTGATGCCATCAATGATCTTCTTGCGTTCGCTTTTGTTGGCATTTCCGGCCGAAGCCATGTCGTATAATTTCTGGTAGGTGGCTGCCTTAACCTTTTCCTTGAATTCCGGATCATTGGTTTCGTGGCAGTAGGTGCGTTTGACCTTCGATTTTTCAATCATGGAGGCAAGCTCAAGCTGTGCTTTGCACTGTTCCTTGATGGCTTCATGGGCGATGCGGATGGCTTCGACCATATCCTCTTCGGAAACCTCTTTCATTTCGCCTTCAACCATCACGATATTGTCCATCGAGGCGGCTACCATGATGTCGATGTCGGCCTCGGCCAGGACATCGATGTTGGGATTGACCACGAATTCGCCCTTGATGCGTGCGATCCTGACTTCGGAAATGGGACCGTTGAAGGGAATGTCGCTCACCGTTAGTGCGGCGGATGCGGCCAGGCAGGCCAGTGCATCGGGCAGGACATTCTTATCGGCGGAAATCAGGGTGACGATCACCTGGACTTCGGCATGGAAATCATCAGGGAACAAGGGGCGGAGGGCCCGGTCGATCAGCCTTGAAATGAGAATCTCATAATCGGAGGGACGTGCCTCGCGTTTAAAAAAGCCCCCGGGAAACCTGCCGGCGGCGGCATATTTTTCACGATATTCTACGGATAAGGGCATGAAGTCAACGTTTTCCTTGGCTTCCTGCATTGCTACTACTGTTGCAAGCAACATGGTATCGCCCATCTTAACAACGACAGCCCCATCGGACTGTTTGGCGAGTTTGCCGGTTTCGAGGGTGACCTCCCTACCGTCGGCAAGTGTAAAAGTTTTGGTTATTCCATTCATGTGTGTTGTCTTTCAGATATTAAAAGAGGCAATTATCACATTGCCTCTTTCTTGATTTATAAAGAAAAAAATTAATTTATTTACGGATACCGAGTTTTTTAATGATATCGCGGTAACGTTGAATCTCTTTGCTTTTAAGATAATCCAGCAATTTCCTGCGTTTGCCTACCATGATCACAAGCGAACGCTCGGTGACCATGTCTTTCTTGTTAATCTTCAGATGTTCGGTCAGATGCTGGATTTTCATGGTGAAAAGGGCCACCTGGGCCTCTGTCGAGCCACTGTCAAACTCTGATTTTCCGTATTCCTTAAATGCGTTCTTTTTTACTTCAGGAGCTAAATTCATTGCTGTACGTGTTGATTCTGTTAATTTTAAATGGGTCTTTTAAACGGGCTGCAAATCTACGAATTTCTTTTAATATCACCAAATAATTCTTTATCCCGCAGAATTTATCAGGAATTCAAAAAAATAAGCGGAAAGAACCGTGCAAAATTACGGAAAAATTTCGGAATAACGGGACCCGACATGACGTGTAACTGCAAATTCAAATGCGATAAAATATCTTTTCACATGAAAAATGACTATTTTTGAATTTATTCCGGGTAAAAACCAAACAAATGACAAAACTGAAAGACAAGACAGTGCTGGTTACAGGCGGTGCATCCGGTATCGGTCGGCTGATGGGTGACATGTGCCTGCAGGAAGGGGCGAAACAGCTGGTAATCTGGGACATCAGCAAGGAAAAACTGGATGAAACCACGCGCGAATTTCGCTCCATGCATTTCATCGTCCACCCATACCTGGTGGATGTGTCCGATCTCCAGGCAGTTATTGAAACAGCCGTTAAGGTCAGGGCTGAAGCCGGCGAGGTGGACATCCTTATAAACAATGCGGGGATCATCTCCGGTAACAGGAATTTTGCCGGGTTCACCCACCCCGAGATCGACCGCACGATGGCCGTCAACACCAATGCGCTGATGCACGTCACGCTGGAGTTCCTGCCGGCAATGATCAGCAAAGGACAGGGACATATCGTCAACATCTCCTCCGCTGCCGGGATGCTTTCAAATCCTCAGATGTCGGTTTACTGCGCCAGCAAATGGGCCGTTGCCGGGTGGTCCGATTCCCTGCGGATTGAACTTGAACGGTCGCAGACGGGAGTCCATGTCACAACGGTCACGCCATCCTATATCAACACGGGGATGTTTACCGGGGTTCGCGTAAATCCGCTCATGCCGCTCCTGAAACCTGAAGATATTGCGGCCAGGGTGGTCAGGGCCGTCAAGGCAAACAAACTCTTTGTCAGGGCGCCCTTCATGGTGAAACTGCTGCCCTTCACCAAAGGAATCCTCCCGGTGAGTTTGTTCGACCTGGTTGCCGGCAGATGGCTGGGTGTATACAGGTCGATGGGAGGGTTTACGGGGCATGGAGGAGATAAGTAGCGAGGTAGCGAGGTAGTGAGGTAGCGAAAAAGTATAAATAACGGAGAGGGTAAATTTTCCTATTGCCTATTGCCTACTGCCTACTGCCTATTGCCTTTTTTCTTTTTCCAACAATGAATACTAAATACCAAAAATATGACAGACGAAGTCCGGTTGGTTGTTGATAAACAACGGTTCTTTTTCGCAACGCATCAAACAAAGGAGATTGATTTCAGGATAACACAGCTGAAAATATTAAAAAAGGCGATCCTGGCCTATGAGGAACGGCTGTATGATGCGCTGTGGAAGGACCTGCACAAGTCGAAATTCGAGGCATATGCCACCGAACTAGGACTGGTACTGACCGAGATCAGGGAGCATATCCGTCATCTGAAGCGGTGGGCGAAACCCAGGCGGGTGCATACGAACCAGATGATCCATTTCTGGTCCGACAGCCGTATATACAGCGAGCCCTACGGAATGGTGCTCATCATCGCCCCCTGGAACTATCCCTTCCAGTTGCTGATCAACCCGCTGGTGGGGGCGATATCGGCCGGCAACTGCGTTACGCTCAAGGCGTCGGAGTTTACACTTGATACTGCCGATGTGATGCGGCAGATGATCACGGAATTTTTTCCGCCAGAGTATATTTCCATTTTCGGGGGAGGCCGTGCGGCCAACCAGGCATTGCTCGCCCAGGAATGGGATTACATCTTCTTCACGGGCAGCCCGGTGGTCGGCAAGGTGGTCATGGAGGCGGCGGCAAAAAACCTGACACCGGTTTCGCTCGAGCTGGGGGGGAAAAGTCCCTGCATCGTCGACCGGGATGCCAACCTGAAAATTGCCGCCAGCCGGATCATATGGGGGAAATACATCAATGCGGGACAAACCTGCATCGCACCCGATTACCTGTTTGTCCATGCGTCGGTCAAGGCCGAACTCATGGAGCTTATGAAACTGAAAATCACCGAATATTTCGGAATTGACCCGAAAACGAGTCCCGATTTTGTCCGCATCGCTACCGTCGCCAAAACCGAACGCCTCGCGCAATTCCTCAAAGGGGCGCACGTCCTGGCCGGGGGTGTGGTCGACCTGGAATCACGGTATATTTCACCGACGATCATCGACGAAGTAAAACCCGGCGACCCGGTGATGGGGGAGGAAATCTTCGGGCCCATCCTCCCGGTGATGACCTTTGACGAACCGGAAGAGGTCATCCGGTATGTTAACGCGCATCCGAAACCGCTTGCACTCTACTATTTTTCCGAAAACACGAAGAAACAGAAAGAGTTGCTTGCCAAAACCTCCTCAGGTGGGGGGTGCATCAACGAGGTGCTGATGCACATTGCCAACGACCGCCTGCCTTTCGGCGGGGTGGGGAACAGTGGCATCGGGCATTACCACGGAAAGTACAGTTTCGAGGTGTTTTCCCATACGCGGTCCATCATGAAAAAGGCCAATTTCATGGATGTTCCTATCCGCTACGCACCATATAAAAACAAACTCCGGATCGTTAAAATGTTGATAAAATAAGCAAAATGGAAGATTTCAGAGAAGAATTCCGTGTCAAAGGGGAGGAACTGGTTGAAAAGATCAAACAGCTCCTGCACGAAGGAAACGTAAGCCGGCTGATCATCAAGGATGCCGACGGCAAGGTGTATCTTGAAATTCCTGTAACCTTCGGGGTGATCGGGGCCATACTCGCCCCGATGCTGGCAGCGGCAGGTGCCGTGGCCGCGATGGTCGCCGACCTGAAAATCGAAGTGGTGAGAAATGAGGAGCCCGGCAAACCGGGAAAGGATGCTACCGGGTGATGTCGCCCGATTTGGCCTGTTCCATGATGATCTCGTAAACATAGCCTGCCCCGAAATCCCTGTTCAGGGCAATGATGCCCCTGAAAGTGACGGTGGCGCCGACCGTAAGACTGTCGGAGGTGGTAACGGCGAGATCGAATTTACCTGAAAAATCGGTTCCGTCCTGGATGTGAACCCAGTTTTTCTGCATGATCTTGTCGTTGTATTTGGTGATCACACCCCTGACAACGATCGGCTTGCCTGCATATTTGTCCCGGTTTTTATACAACTCGGCAATGGATATCCCTCCCTGGGGCACTTTCACAGAAATATCGGTCCTGCGGATGATCTCGGCTTTTTTGGGTGTCATGGCCTGTGGGGCTTCGGGTTTTACGGGGACGATAAGCTTGTCGCTCGGATCCTGGACAAAATAGACGGAAGGAAAGGTTTTTCCAAGTTCCCTGCTGGCGAAATTCTTCATTTCCATCGCCTGCTTGTAATAGATGACGTCACCCTTTTTGGCATCACGCTTCACCACCGCAATCCAGAATTTTGCATCGTTTTCTTCAACCTGCAGGTAGGTGTAATTCGAGGTCTGTGTTATATCCACAACCGTTACGGCATGGGTTCCGGGAGGCAGATCCTTTGCTTTATCTTTTTTTCCTCCCCTGAAGCAGGTTGTCATCACAAAAACAATGGCCATGACCAGCAGCACGCCGATCGCTACAAATTTACTTTTGTTCATTCCTTCTATGTTATTTCTGTTAAAACCGGGTTTGTAAATTTCCGGCAAAATTAATCGATTTATCGGACATAGTCAAACAAACCGGTAAAGACTGTGAATCAGGAACATGAGCTGAAGAAAGCTCAGAATCTCTGGGTTATGTTGACATAAATCCGGTTGAAGGTCGTCTGTTTGTCAAAGGTACCTTCATAATAGAGTCCAAACGAGAGCTTTTTTATTATTCTCCATGTAAAATTGATCTCCCCCATGTGCTGACCCGGCATGGTTTCGCCGTCATAGAATTTGTAGATTACGTACCTGTAATCGAGCCCTGCCGAAAGTTTTCCCGCAGCGAAGTCACGCGATAATCCACCACTGTATATCTTTCCCGACATGTAACCTGTTTCAAGAACGGTTACCGAAACAGTCGCCGAAACATTGAGGCCGGGCAAGCGGCTGTAAGTTAAATACCCGTAATAATTTTTTGTCGGCCTGGGATCTTTTTTACTGTCGCGGTAACCTGCGTTGATCCCGATCGAGAGCAGTTTCACTGGCTGAACCGTGACCTGGACGGTAAAACCCTGGACCGTCGCCGCCTCCAGTAGTTTGTCAACAATGGTTTTATAGGTTTCGTAATAGATCACATTCTGCCTTGAACTATAGGTAACCGAAAACGACAATTGCTTCAGGGGGCGGTATCTGAGGGATACGAAGACATTGGAGAGGCTGGGGGAATTGTTGATTTTATAAGTGGTGTCTTTTCTTACCGTAGTATCGACCGGATTCATGGTCTTTTTGTAAAAATCAAAGTCAGCCGATCCGAAAAAGTAAAGATTGCGGACAAGTGCATTCGAATACTGCACATAGGCGAACCTGCGGTCGGTGACGCCGTTGTTCGTCTGTTCCACAAATGCCAGCGTCGTCTGCATGGTCCCGTTTTTCCCGGGCAGGTCGTGGGAGACATATCCCCCGTATTGCAGCAGGCTGGCATTGAAACTGTAATTACGGTAGTCAGGTCGTGTGCCGGCAATCGCACCGAAAGTCATCGCCCCTGTTTTAAGTTCATACTGCAGGCCGTCGATGGCCCCTACGTTCGAGATCCTGGGATTGATCTTCCTTCCCAGCCAGAGGTTGTTATGCCGGTTGATCTCATAATTCACCGCGAGGCTGTATATCTTAAGCCCGTTAAAAATGTCACTTTTAATATCACTCCCGTTGTTCAGGCTGTGTGCAAAGCAAAGGTAGGTTTCGGCTGAAAATTTTGATCCTCCTATGTTCTGGATGGCCATTGAAAAGTTATAACGCATCTGCTGGTTGTTGGCGGAATTATTGGAGAAATTCAGGTAAGAGACCACCGAAAGATACCCGCTGAGAAGCTGTTTCGGCTTTTTGGTTGGTGTCTTTGATTTCGCTGAGGAATCCTGTCTGGCAGGAAGACCGGTGTTCCCCGATCCTCCCGCAGGTATGACGGCCGGAGTTGCAGTTGCCGCCACGGGCATCCTTTTCGTGGAGACCAGGGTGGTCCCTACCGTGAATTTTTCCGCGACAAGGGAAACACAAACACAGGAAATGGATGAAAGGTCCTTAACGATCGCGCCGGGGACCAGGTGGCCATCTCTGGTGAGATATAGCGTATCGCCTGCTGTGATAGTGGCGGTAGAGGAGAACTTTACATAAATGTTCTGTGCGGTGACATAGGAGATTTTACCCTCGGTGAGTTGGCTGAGATCCTGGCCAGAAAGCGAAAAGGCCGACAGCACCAGTAAGAAAAATGGAAGGTAGTTTTTCATCGGAAGAACTTTATTCTTTTTGCTTCTTGATGAAATGGTCCATCATTTTCCCTGTTGAGCCGGTCGGGTGGCAACTGTAGCAGGCCGCGCTGTTGTAACTGTACCCGCTTACACCCTGGTGGCTGTTGTTCATCGAACCCTGGGGATGGCAGGAGGTGGTGCATGTGAACACTACATAATTGGCCGGATTGGTATGGCAGTCGGCGCAGGTTGACCATCTCCCTTTGTGTTTCCCTGAATAAATCGGGAAATAGAGGCCGTCGTGGTTCCAGGTTGACGGGGACCAGGCTGTTTGAGAATGGCAGTCGGCGCAGGTTGTCGGGAACTGGGCTGCGGCATGGGCCGGGTTCGTGGTCTGGTTATAGTTTGTCAGGTGGCAGCCGACGCAGGTGGATGGCGTGGAGGTATTGTAGGTCCCGTTATGGCAGGTGCTGCAGTCGAGGGAGATGTGGGCCCCGGCCAGGATGTAATAGTTGTTGTGGATGGGGAAGGTGGCCGGTTTCCAGTTTGGCGTGGTGGTGTGACAGGTGATGCAGGTGGTCGGGATGCTGATGCCTGCATGGTTTGGGTTGGTGGTGGCATTATAATTGGGCAGGTGGCATCCTTCGCAGGTATTCGGGGTGGTGGCATAGTTGCCCTGGTGGCAGCTGGCACAATTGGTTGCGATGGTCGCATGCGCGCCGGTAAGCGGGTAATAGTTGCCATGAATGGCGAAGGTTGCCGGTTTCCAGCCCGGTGCAGTGGTATGGCAGGTAGCGCAGTCGGTGGGAATATTTTTTCCGACGTGGTTCGGATTGGTCGACTGGTTGTAGTTCGTGGCATGACAGCTATAGCAAACCGGCGAAGTTCCTGCATAGCCGTTTGCATGGCATTTGATGCATTCCAGGGTGGTATGGGCGCCGGTGAGCGGGAAACCCGAGTTGGCGTGGTTGAAGGTTCCGTCTTTTGACCCGGTCGGATGACAGGCGAAGCAGGCCGGGCTGTTCCATGCATAGCCGGTCACGCCGTTGTGCTTGCGGTTCATGTCGCCCTGGTTGTGATCGTGGCAATCGATACAGGTAAATTGAACATAACTGGCGGGATTCTGATGACATTCCGAACATTGGCTCCATGCGCCATTGTGCTTGCCTGAATAGATCGGGAACGATTTTGCATCATGATCCTTGTACTGAGCCGGTTTCCACCCGGGATTGGTGGTATGGCAATCCTTGCAGCTGGTGGAGAAGCCGATGGAGGCATGGTTTGGATTGGAGGTGGTATTGTAATTGGACTGGTGACACGAAAAACAATCGGGAGAGGTGCTGGCATAGTTCGGGGTCTTGTGGCAGTCCTGGCAGTTGCTCACCGCATGGCCGGCGGTCAGTGGGAAAAAACTATGGTTGATCCCGGCACCGGTCCACGAAACAGCGGTGATCTTGTGGCATTCGAGACAGTTTTTGGAATAATTCGCCGCGACATGGTTTGGGTTGGTAGTTGCGTTATAATTCTGCTCGTGACAATCGATGCATTCAACGCCAAGAGGACCAAACAGCAAGAGATTTGCCGATGCATTTTTATGGCAGGCATAGCAATCGGCCGAACGGTGCGCACCGACCAGCGGGAACCGGCTTCGCTGGTGGATCTCGGTGATGTTGTTGACGATCCAGGAAGCCGGTGTGTGGCACCTTTCGCAATTCATGCCGACCGTCTGGTTGTGGATGTCGGTATGACAGGAGATGCATTCCTTCCCTGCCATGGAAAACTCCAGTGATTTGTGGCAGCCACGGCAATCGACGGCAACATGCTGGCCGATCAGCGGAAAATTTGTCGAATTGTGGTTGAAAGACAACTTTTTCGTGTCGATTTTCCAGCCGGAGGTATTATGACAATCCATGCAATTGGCTTTATATCCTTCCCCGTGGGGCGAAGGCTGGGCAAAAAGCTTCACTGCAAAGAGCGTTACCAGGATTAATGATGACAGTTTTCGCATCTGAATTCTTTTATTTTGTAAAGAATAAAGGTCAACCCGTTGTCAACCATTGATTTGTGGCATTTGTTGCAGGCCACGTCACGATGTTTCCCATCCAGGGGGAAACCTGTTTTGGAATGATCGAATTTTGTTGCAGGTTTGAAGGCTGCCTGTTCGTGGCACCGGCTGCAATCGGTGACACCGCCGGTTTCAAATTGTTTTGCATGGATATCTTTATGACAGGCGGAACAGGCGGGGTCAACGCCTGCAAATTTTTGAACCGTCCCGCCCGCAGCTTCTTTGCTGAAATGGCAATCGCGGCATGATTTCATGGCATGGACCCCTGCCAGTGCGAAATTCGTCCTGTTGTGATCAAAGGTCACATTGGACCACCTGCCTTCGTTGTGGCAGTTTTCGCAGCGGGCCTCCGGGTAATATTTTTCATTGATCAGCCCCTTGTGGATATCCTGGTGGCAATCGCCGCACCGGCTTCCGATCTTCCTGAAACGCCAGGTTGTGTCGCCAGGGGTGGTTCCCCTGATGTGGCAGGCAATACAGGGAATGGCAAGGTGCGACCCGTTCAGCCTGAAAGCACTTTGATTGTGCTGTTCCGTGGTATAGGAAAATTCTTTAAACCCGGCAACCGTGTGACATTGGGAACAATCGGGCGAAACACCCTGCCGGGAAAGCTGGCCTTTGTGGTAATCGGAGTGACAATCGACGCACCGGGCAAATTTCAGGGCATTCATAAACTTTGATTTGTGGCAGGCCGTACAGGCAACTTTCTGGTGTTTTCCTTCGAGGTTGAAATTCGTTTTATTGTGATCAAAGTTCTGCGCGCCCTTGATGACACTGAAAGATTGCTCAGAATGGCACTGGGTGCAATTCTGGCCGAATTTGTTATTGTGAACGTCTTTATGGCAACTGACGCAGTTTTCGTACCTGATCCCCTTGAATTCCTGGAATTTCTGCCCGTTTTTCACACAGGTCCTGTGACATGTGATACAGGGCACTTCCAGGTGCTTCCCCGATAGCGGGTACTTCGTCCTTGCATGATCGAACTTAGGGGCGGGCTTGAAAGCTTCGGTGCCATGACAGTCACCGCAATTTGGCGAAAGTGTCTGCTGGTGATAGTCGGCATGGCATGCCTGGCAGGTGGTAACCAACCCGAGGTAGGTGAATTTTTTTCCTTTTGCTTTCTGATCCTTAATGAACTCCGTTTTGTGACAGTCGGCGCACTGTTTTTTTGCATGGGCACCGGTCAGCGTGAAGCCGCTGAGCGCGTGGTTGAATTTTTCCTTTGCAAACCTGACGATCTGGAAATTTACGCCGTGATGGTCACTGTGACAGGAAACACATTCCTTATTGAGAATTTCGGGGGAGGAATGATAACCTTTCCTGGCGTCGATACGCGATTTCAGTTCGGTGTGGCACTCCAGGCATTTCTGGTTGGAAACCTTCTTTCCCAGGATATGGCACCTGGTACAATTTGACATACCTTCAAGCTGCGCATGGACCTTCGCAAGTTCCCCCGGGGAAATTTGCGCAAAGGAACATCCTGCGAAAAATATCGCCAGGATGATAAGGAGCGGCCGGTGGGTGACGAACTGTTTCATTTATTTGGGAAAACAGGCAGCAGGCAGCAGGCAATAGGCAGTAGTATGGGAGGTGGCTCTGGTAGCTGTTTTTCTTTTTTTTTGAATTTGTTGATCGTTTTTTAGTGTTTTAAAATAGCCTCACCATACTTTTTCGTGATCTCAAGGCCGATTTTTTGTAAAAATTGTGTTGGCAGTTCCCCGCCGGCAAAAATATAGACAAGGTTGTTTTTAATGGTAAGCCTCTCATCTCCTGAAGCGGGCGTGAGGACAACTGCATCCCTGGTAATCTCAGCCGGGCTTGTATTGAAAAGTACCCTGACTTTTTCGGCCGCCATTGCCGTACGGATGGCATCGTGGTTTTTCGGTTTGAGCCGGCTGAAGCTTTCACTCCTGTAAGAAAGGGTGACGTTGTTGGTCTCTGCAAGCATGACGGCCGATTCAATGGCAGAATCGCCTCCCCCGATGATCATAATATCTTTACCAGTAATGGCTTCAGGTTCAAGCAGACGGTAAGCAACTTTTTCCAGCGTTTCGCCGGGGACGCCAAGTTTGCGGGGAGTACCGCGGCGGCCAATGGCCAGCAGGACTGTTTTTGCGGAAAATTTTTCACCGCCCATGGTTTCCACCCTGAAATGTTCATTTTCGGCCACAACCGCTTCAACCTTTGCATTTTCCTTAACGCGGATATCATGTTTTTTCAGGACATCCTTCCACAGTGTCAGCAATTCTGATTTGCTTGTCTCTGATAGTTTTACCTTCCCGTACAGCGGTAATTCCATGGCAGATGTCATGACAATTTTCGACCTTGGGAAGGTGAATACGGTTCCTCCCAGCGTGTCCTGTTCGAGGAGCAGGAACCGGAGCTGGTGTTTTTTTGCCATCAGGGCGGCGGCGATGCCCGCAGGTCCCGCACCTACGATGACCAGGTCATAATCGGCGGCATGGTTTTTTTTAAGTGATTTTACGATGTTCTCGACCGATTGCTTGCCCTGTTCCACTGCGTTCCTGATCAGACCCATCCCGCCCAGTTCGCCGGCAATGAAGATCCCGGGAATGTTGGATTCAAAATTCTGGTTGATCTGTGGCAATTCAACCCCACGGGTTTCGGTACCGATGCAGAGGGTGATGGCCTGGGTGGGGCAGGCATGAAAACAGGCGCCATGGCCGATGCATTGCGAAGCATTGATGGTGGTCGCCTTGCCGTTCCTGATGCCCAGGATATCCTTTTCGGGACAGGCGGCGATGCAGGCTCCCGTCCTGATGCAACTGCCTTCGTCAACCACAGGGTGGAGTGAAACGGGCTCGTACATCCCTTCAAGTTTCGCCCTGGCGATCTTTTCGTCGACCTTTTTCGAATCGCGCCTCTGTTTCCAAAGGTAAATGAAAACCACCACCATGCACAGGAGGATGGCGACGGAGTAAACGGCAAATTTTTCTAAAAACAGTTCCATGTCAGAAGATCCAGCGATATCCGAAAGCAATGGTAACTCCCACGTGGATGATCATGATGATCAGCATCACGATGGCAAACGGCAGGTGCGCAACATGCCAGTATTTAAACATGTTCTGCATGATGACGAGCCTTTCAATGCGCTTGTTGAGCGAGATTTCACTCTTTACGAGTTCAATGACCCTGTTTCTCTGGGGTTTCGGAATGTTGTTCCGGCGCAGGACATTCCGGACATTTCTCAACGTATTGCGGTCGTTCCTTACCCGGGAGAAATAACGAACAAATATGTTTTTATAGACCATTTCCGCCCGGCCTTGGGTGGAGTCGACGATGGTATGGTAGCTTGCATCATCCAGGGTGACCATGTTGCGGATGGTATCGCTGATGTTGCTTGTAAGCTCCCTCACTTCGTTCAGGCTCAGTTCACGCCCTTCGATGGTCCGCGGGATCTGGATGTAAATGAACCGGCCGATGATGCCGCTCAGGAATACGGCGACCATGCTCCAGAAGCTGAGGGCGACCAACCCGCCGAATTTGAAGGTGGTGTGATACAGCACAAGGACCGGCCCCAGTGAACAAAGGAAAATGTGAAACTCGAGCCAGTGTTTGAGAAGCCCGACCCGGCCGAGGCTCCTGAAACGTTTACGGACCATGTAGAACCCCACACCGATCAGCATCAGGAAAGATCCGATAATTCCATAACCGTGTCCCCACACCCCGCTGGGTTTCAGCGATGCATCGGCAGGATGGAACGGCCGCTCCTCAATGCCAAGCCGGTAATAGGAATAGCCGGTACGGTTGATGACAATAAAAACAGCCAGGACGATGAACACCAGGACCAGGATATACAGGAAATGGAAAGTGCGTGACATTTATTTTACCGGGTTAAGGCGTGTGGTTGATATGCAGGTTTTGAGATATCAAAATTACGCAAATATGGTTTTAACATTGCGCCAGGCCTTAATTGATAATGTTTCTAAATTATAAACCCGGGAAGAAAAAGTTTACCGGGAAAAGATTTCATATGCCAGCTCCGCCTGGTTTCTCAACATCTGTAAACCATTCATGGTCATAGAACCATGCAGCATACCCTGTTTGATAAAACCGGTAATTTCAGGGTTGTATACCAGGTCGTAAAGGAAATGTCCTTCGTTGAGGAAATGATAGGGGATCGGTGGATAATCATCGATTTCAGGGTACATCCCAATTGGTGTTGCATTGACGATGAGCGGGTGGCTTTCCATGACTTCCTTTGTAAGTTCCTGGCAGGAGATGATGCCGGGCCCTTTTTTAAGCCGCGAAACAAAGGTGACCGGCACCGCTTCCCCGGCCAACGCATGGGCAACAGCCCTGGAAGCCCCGCCGGTTCCCAGCACCAGCGCACGGCCGCTGGTCATGGCCGGCGTAAGGGTCTGCAGAAACCCGGGGGCGTCGGTGTTGAATCCCTTCGTCACGGGCTTCCCGCTCACCCTGTAAATCCTGATGGTGTTCACGGCCCCGATGGCCCGGGCTTCCGGGTCGAGTTCATCCAGCAGTGGGATAACCTGTTCTTTGTATGGGATGGTGACATTCAGCCCGCCCAGGAGTGGCTGGGAATGAAGCAAACCGGGAAATTCACGGATATCCTCCAGCGGGTAGAGATGGTATGATTTATGGAAATCCCCCGTTCTCCTGAATCTTTCATTAAACCATTCCGCCGACCACGAGTGGCCCAGCGGAAATCCGATCAATCCATACAGTGTCAAATCGGTTTCTTTCACCATTCAAAATATAGGCAATAGGCAATAGGCAGTAGGCATTAAGAAACTTTTCGCCATTTCGCTATTTCGCTATTTCTTTTTTATTCCGGCTTGAATTTCCTGAACTTCTCCGGCAGGAATGTGAAAAAAGTGTCACCGCGCAGTCCGAGCCTGAGGGTTTCGAGCGGGATCAGTTCGGCCGGGGCGATGTTGCCCAGGTTGACGTTGGCACCGAAATGCTGGATAAACCATACCTGCTGCGGTTTGAGCGGGGCCTCCCACAGCAGTTTGTCGGCCTGTACTTTTGCAAGGATTTTGTTGATGAGGGCGACATGGGCCTTGCCGGTGGGACGGTAGATGCCGACATTCCCGCTTTCGCGGGCTTCGCCGATCACCTTGAAGGAGCCCGCCTGGAGTTCCTTCTGCATCATCTCGATCCATCGGCCGGGGGCGATCAGGATACCCGATTCCTTCGAACCCACTTCGGAAAGGACCGTGAAGTTCTTTGACAATTTATGGATGTATTCGCACTTCACATCGTGATCCATGATCATGGAACCATCGGATACCTCCACGGTATCGAGGCCAAGCTGGTCAATGTATTTCAGGTAATCATCAAACATGTTCCGGATAACGAAGGCTTCGAAGAGTGTTCCGCCGACATATACCCTGATATCTGCTTTCTGGTAAACCTTCACCTTTTCCTTCACCTTGTTGGCGGCGACGGAGGTCCCGAATCCGAGTTTCACGAAATCAGCGAGGTGACCTGCGGTTTCGGTAAAATCCTCCGCTTCACGGAGGCTGAGCCCTTTGTCCATTACCATGGCGATCCCGTTGAGCCTGGGTTTGGTGGTGCGTTCGGGTAAAAATGGTAGATTGGTCTGTGTCATATGAGGTTTTTAAATAAAGTCAACCCGGACGGCTGGGAACCGTTACTCGTCTTTTTTGCAGGAACTGATGAGTTCGGCCACCTTCGGGTGATTCCTGGCTTCAGGAAAGGTGGTGAAAAGCCTCTGGTATCCTTCATAATCCATTTCGAGCGCTTTTGACAGCATTTCGTTCCCCTGCTGCTCTTTTCCCATCATGAAAAGGTAATAGCCCATGCCGAAATAGAAATCGGAGTGTGCTGCATGGTGCAGGACGCCCTCCTGCAATACTTCATATCCCTTTTCAAAATTTTTCTGATCTGCATAAACCACTGAGAGGTCCAGCCACACATCGGTATCTTCCGGGTCGAGTTCGATGACTTTGCGGTAAGAGGCGATTCCTTCCTCTATCCTGGATAATTTGATCTGGATATCGCCGAGGATAAACCAGTATTCAGGGATGGCAGGGGATATCTTGATGGCTTTGAGAATATAAGGAAGCGCAGACTGTGGCCGGCCGAGTTCGTCGTGTGAGATCCCGATGCCAAGCCAGGCGTCGGCAAACTCGGGATCGAGGGCGACCGCCTTCTGGTAGTATTCGATCGAGGTGTCAAACTTTTTAAGCTTTTCGTAACATTCCGCAATATAATAGTAGGTAACGGGTTCCGGCTCTTCGTAGTAGAATGTTTCGAAATAGGTTTCAACCGCCTTGTCGTAATTGCTGATGTTGGCAAAGCAATTCGCCTTGTTGAAATAGGCTGATGAAAAGGATTCGTCGATGGCCAGCACATAATCATAGGCGTCGATGGCCTTTTCGTACAGGTCGATGTTGCTGTAGGCAATGCCCAGGTTGAACCAACCTGCCACGGAATAGGGTTGCTGGTCGAGAAACGACTCCAGGTAGGTGATACAGTATTCGGTTTGCTGTGAAACTTCGCAACAGAATGCAAACTCGTAAAGGGCCCCGTCGTTTTCGGGATTGATCTCAAGCGATTTCAGCAGGAATTCGATCGCCTGGTCATATTTTCCAAGGTTTTCGTACTCAAAGGCGATGTTGGAATAGATTTCGTCGGGAAACTCCGAACCATCGACGGCCCGTTTGAATTCTTCGATGGCTTTCACCGGTTTTTCCAGCTGGCTGTAAAGGTTACCCTTGGCCAGGAAGAGATCGCTGTCGGTAATGGCGATGTGGTCAATCTCCTTCAGGATACGGAGCGCCTCCCGGTCTTTTTTTATATTGACCTGGTATTGTGCCATTTTGATCATGATGGAGAGACATTCGGGATGTTGTTCCAGGGCCAGGTTGATGGTCTTCAGCGCTTTGCGCTGCTCATTCCTGAAAAAATAATACTCTATGATCTCTTCAAACTCATCGACATCAAAGAAAACATGCTGCCCCTGCCGGACCATTATTTCGAAACGTCCGACAAGCGAAAGGGTTTCACGGTCAAAAAATGATTCTGATGATTCTTCCATTCTGCAGTCTTTGATGCATGTTACAGTCAGGCAGCAATTTCTGCAAAATTACGAAAAAAAAGGTCCTGTTCCCCTGCCCCGCAGCCCGGATATCATTTTTTATTAACAGGACGGGTTTCCAGCGCGAATTCTTTTACTTTTGTCCTAAAAAACGCATGGCATTAATAAAATCCATCTCCGGCATCAGGGGAACCATGGGCGGGGTGGCAGGCGAAGGACTCAGCCCTGTCGACATTGTGAAATTTACATCGGCATATGCCGCATTTCTGCAAGAGGTTCGCCAGGGGAAGAAACTGAGGGTCGTGGTCGGTCGTGATGCACGGATTTCGGGGCAGATGGTCAGCAACCTGGTGACCGGTACACTGATGGGCATGGGGATCGACGTGGTGGATGTCGGGCTGACCACAACCCCTACGGTTGAAATAGCCGTGACGGATCTCCGTGCTTCGGGTGGGATTATTCTCACTGCAAGCCACAACCCGGTGCAATGGAATGCATTGAAACTGCTGAACGACCGGGGAGAGTTTCTCACCGCTGCCGACGGCGACCGGGTGCTGGTCCTTTCGGAACAGGCCGGGCTGTTATTTGCCGGTATCCATGATCTTGGCTCCTATCGGACCGATGATACCTTCATCGCGAAACATATTGAAAAAATTCTCGCCCTTCCCCTGGTCGATGCCGAGGCCATCAGGAAGGCAGATTTCAGGGTGGTCATCGATGCAGTCAACAGTACGGGTGGCATTGTGATCCCTGCCCTTCTCAAGGCACTGAATGTTACCACGATCGACAAGCTTTACTGCGATCCCACCGGCCTTTTTCCCCATAACCCGGAACCACTGCCCGAACATCTTGGGGATATCTGCGCGATGGTCGTCAGGAACAAGGCCGACCTTGGCTTTGTGGTCGACCCGGATGTTGACCGGCTGGCAATCGTGAATGAGATCGGCGAGCCTTTCGGGGAAGAATATACCCTGGTGGCTGTGGCCGATTACGTGCTCCGGCACAAGGCCGGGAATACTGTTTCGAACCTTTCATCCACCCGTGCGCTCCAGGTCGTGACCGAATGGTCGGGCGGGAACTATTTTGCCTCGGCGGTGGGAGAGGTCAACGTGGTGGCCATGATGAAAGAAAAGAACGCCGTGATCGGGGGCGAAGGGAACGGCGGGGTGATCTATCCCGATTTGCATTACGGCAGGGATGCGCTGGTTGGCATTGCCCTCTTCCTGACCTGCCTTGCTCGGTCGGGTAAGAAATGTTCGGCCCTGCGCGACAAGTACCCCGATTATTACATTTCTAAAAACAAGATCGAGTTTTCGCCTGAGATGGATATTGATCGCATCCTGTCAAAAATAATTGACAAATACAGCGCACATCCTGTCACCACCATCGATGGCATCAAGATCCATTTTGAAAACGAGTGGGTTCACCTGCGACGCTCCAATACCGAACCGATCGTGAGGATATACGCTGAAAGTGATATGATGGCGAAGGCCGACAACCTTGCCCGGAAGATCATCAGCGACTTCAATGAAATTGTTAACGAATGCTGACCCGATGCCATCAAAAAAAACAAAAAAGGCCAAAAAACCGGTGAAGTTCAAGACGATCACCTTCAAGGTGACCGCCAGGCAGAAACGTTCGCTGATGAATTTTTGTCGTTCCCGGCGAACAACACCCACAAAGCTCATTAAGAAAGCCATTCGCCCGATGCTGGAAAATTATGGCGGGTTGAAAAAATCAGCGGTCCAGCAGGTGGCGGTCAACCAGCTGGAGTTGTTCTGACCTTCGCTATTTCCGGGTAACCACCGATTCATAGGGGGTGCGGTTGAGGATGGACCGCCCCAGCGTGACCTCGTCGGTATGCTCAAGTTCATCGCCGATTGAAATTCCGCGGGCAATGGTCGACAATACCAGGTTAAAACCGGTCAATTTCCTGAAAAGATAAAAATTCGTGGTGTCGCCCTCGATGGTGGCAGGCAACGCCAGGATCACCTCGGTGGCATTTACCTCGTTCACCCTGCCGATCAGGGCATCGATGTGCAGTTCCTGCGGCCCGATGCCGTTCATCGGAGAGATGATGCCGCCCAGCACGTGATACACCCCGTTATACTGCCCGGTGTTTTCGATGGCCATGACATCCCGGATATCCTCGACAACACAGATCAGGGAATGGTCCCTTTTCGGGTTTGAACAGATCGCGCAGAGTTCCTGGTCGGAGATGTTCCGGCATTCGCGGCAGTATATGATATCGCTGCGCATCCTGATGATTGAATTTCCCATTGCCTCAACATCGGCAATGTTCCGTTTCAGCAGGTGCAACGCCATACGCAGCGCCGTTTTTCGCCCGATCCCGGGAAGTTTGGCCAGTTCGTTGACGGCCTGCTCGAGAAGTTTGGATGGATAGGATTGCACGCGAAATTATATTTAACTTTGTAAAAGTAATTTATAAAAGATTATGTTCCGGATTTTCATCTTTTTCCTGCTTGCATTTTTTTCCTGTCAGGCTTTCGCACAGGATACCCTGAATGTTACAGACAAAACAGGCCGCAAACAGGGGGTCTGGCGAAAAAAAAACAGTGCCGGACAACTGGTTTATGAAGGGCACTTTAAAGACGGACTGCCTTTGGGGGAGTTCCGTTATTATTATCCCGACGGGAAACTGAAGACCGTTTCGGTGATTTCAAACCAGGGTAAACGGGCAGTCACGACCTCCTGGTTTCCCAATGGCAAAAAAATGGCAACGGGGATCTACAGGGACGAAAAGAAGGACAGCACCTGGCAGTTTTTCAGTGAATCGAACGGGACGCTGGTATCCGAAGAAAACTACAAAGACGGTCTTACCGACGGGATTTCAAAAGTGTTCTACCCTGACGGACAATTGTCGGAGATCCACCACCTCAGGTCGGGGGTGAAGGATGGTCCCTGGGAGCAGTATTATCTCGACGGGAAGATCAAACTGCGTGCAACCTACAAGGCCGGGGAAAAAGATGGTCTGTTCAAAACCTTTTATTCGTCGGGCCAGGTGATGATGGCCGGCCAGTACATTTCCGGCTTACAGGACGGAACCTGGATGTATTATGGCGAAATGGGCGCTGTTACCAAAAAAGAGATTTATAACAAAGGCATCCTGGTGAAGCTCGTTGGAGGAGCCAAATAGCCTGCTCACTGGTTTTTAAACACAAGTCCGTCATTTTCCTCATCCACCAATACGTCCGAATCGGGACTGACCTTTCCGGCAAGCATCATCTTTGAAAGTTCATTCAGTAGTTGCTTCTGGATCACACGTTTGATGGGTCGTGCGCCATACTGAGGGTCGAATCCCATGCGGGCGATGAAGTTCATGGCCCCCCGGGTCACCGAAAGGCGGACGTTGTTTCTGCCCGCCATTTGCTTAACCAGTTCTAGCTGGAGTTCCACGACACGGGCGATCTCCTGCCGCGTCAGCGGACGGAACATGATGATTTCATCGACCCTGTTTAGAAATTCCGGCCGGATGCTTTTCCTGAGCAGGAAGAACACCTCCTCCCGGGTTTTTCCGATTCTTTCATCACGATTCGCATCGGTTGCGTTTTCAAGGTTTTCGCGGATGATATGCGACCCGATGTTGGAGGTCATGATGATGATGGTATTCCTGAAATCAACTACCCGCCCCTTGTTGTCGGTAAGGCGGCCGTCGTCGAGCACCTGGAGCAGGATGTTGAAGACATCGGGATGCGCCTTTTCGATCTCATCAAAAAGAACCACCGCATAGGGTTTTCGGCGGATGGCCTCTGTCAGCTGACCGCTTTCGTCATAGCCCACGTAGCCCGGGGGGGCGCCGATGAGCCGGGAAACCGTGTGCCTTTCCTGGTATTCCGACATGTCGATCCTTACCATGTTGTTCTCGCTGTTAAACAAAGATTCTGCGAGTGCTTTCGCCAGCTCTGTTTTGCCTACCCCTGTCGTTCCGAGAAATATGAAGGAACCGATCGGGCGCCTGGCATCCTGTAATCCCGACCTGCTGCGCCGGATGGCATCGGCGATGGCACCGATCGCCTCTTCCTGCCCGACAACGCGGTTGTGCAGGGTTTCTTCAAGGTTCAGCAGTTTTTGACGTTCGCTCTCCAGCATCCTGCTCACCGGGATTCCCGTCCACCGGGAAACGATGCCGGCGATCTCTTCGGTGCCCACCTCTTCGTTAACAAGTGGGGAATCTTTCTGAATCGCCGACAGCTTTTCCTTCAGTTGCCCGATCTCCTTTTCCGCCTGCGGGATCCTTCCATACCTGATCTCGGCCACCTTGCCAAGGTCGCCGCCCCGGTTGGCCTGTTCCGCCTCGAGTTTAAATGATTCAATCTGCTTTTTCCGGAGCTGTATCTGGTCTGCTAGTTCCTTTTCAGATCTCCAGCGGGCAGTGAACTCCTGCTGTTCATCCTTCAGGTTGGCGATCTCCGCATTGAGCAATTTCAACCTGTGTTCGTCATTTTCGCGTTTGATGGCCTCCCGTTCGATCTCAAGCTGTCGTATTTTCCGGTCGGTCTTTTCGAGTTCCTCAGGGCGCGAGTTGATCTCCAGCCTGAGCTTGGAGGCTGCCTCGTCGATGAGGTCGATGGCCTTGTCGGGCAGGAAACGGTCGGTGATATAACGCTGCGACAGTTCAACCGCGGCAATGATCGCTTCATCCTTGATCCTGACATGATGGTAGGTTTCATACCGCTCTTTCAGTCCCCGGAGAATTGAAACAGCATCCGCTGTGCCGGGTTCATCCACCATCACCGGCTGAAACCTCCGTTCCAGCGCCTTGTCCTTCTCGAAATATTTCTGGTATTCCTTCAGGGTCGTGGCTCCGACCGCGTGCAGGTCGCCACGGGCCAGCGCCGGTTTCAGGATATTAGCAGCGTCCATGGCTCCTTCACCCCCGCCGGCACACACCAGGGTATGTATCTCATCAATGAAGAGAATGACCTCCCCGTCGGACGCAATGACCTCCTTCACCACACTTTTAAGTCGTTCCTCGAATTCTCCCTTATACTTGGCACCGGCAACCAGCGCCCCCATGTCGAGTGAATGGATCTGCTTGCTTTTCAGGTTTTCAGGAACGTCGCCATCGATGATAAGGTGCGCCAGTCCTTCGGCGATCGCCGTTTTACCCACTCCCGGTTCACCGATCAGGATGGGGTTGTTCTTTGTCCTTCGCGAGATGATCTGCAGGATCCTCCTGATCTCGCTGTCGCGGCCGATGACCGGGTCGAGTTTCCCGTCCCGGGCCAGGTCGTTGAGGTTCCTGGCATACCTCCCCAGCGACTGGTAGGTGTTTTCAGCCTCTGCGCTCGTAACGACGCCACCCTGGCGCAGCTGCCGGATGGCCTCCTTCAGGTTTTTTTCGCTGACGCCGTTGTCACGCAGCAATCGTGCAGCCGGGTCGTTTCCCGACAGGATGCCGAGCAGAAGGTGCTCGATGGTGACGAATTCGTCCTTCATCGCACGCGAATGATCTGCGGCTTTCTGCAGCGCCAATGAAACATCCGGCGACAGGAACTGTTCACCACCGCTCACACTGGGAAGCGCGGTTGTCATTTTATCAACGGCCGCCGCGAATATTTCAGAGTTTACGTTTAGCTTTTTTAGCAGGAAGGGTACAACCTGGTCATCGGCTTTAAGGATACCCTCTAACAGGTGGATGTTCTCAACTGCCTGGTTGCCGCCGGCTGCCGCAATCTCCTGCGCCCTGCTTACGGCATCCCGGGCCTTGATGGTGAAATTGTTGAGGTTCATATGAATTATTTACGATTTACGATTTACGATTTTTAGGTATCATACATGTGGCTGGTTGCCCGCAATATTTTTGCCAATGGAAACTTTGTTGTTTTTTAATGAAATTTTGTCATTAACAGCGATAAATTTCAGTCGTTTTGACTGTTTTTACCTATTTTTGCAGATGTCTGTGAATTAATTAACACGTGAAAAAAAAGACCCTGGTCCTGGGTGCCACCACGAACCCGGAACGTTTTGCCTACATGGCTGTCAGGAAACTGAAATACAGCAATGTGCCTGTTGTAGCTGTGGGGTTGCGTGAAGGGGAGATCAGCGGGGTAAGGATTGAAAAACCTTTTCCGAAATTCGAAGACATACACACGGTCACCCTGTACATCGGGCCGAAGAACCTACCCGCCTATTACGACTACATCCTGGGGCTGAAACCCAGCAGGGTGATCTTCAATCCCGGTACCGAGTCTCCCGAATTTGCCGGCATCCTCGAGGCGGCGGGGATCGAGGTAGTACATGCCTGCACCCTCATCATGATTTCAAACAATCAGTTCTGACCATACTAATTGACCGGCTTTGAGCGTTTGATCTTTATCGTGGCCTGAATCAAAGAAATTCTTATTTTTGCTGCAGTATTACACCCAGATGAAACATCTCCTGATCATTTTATCCATTTTTGCAAGCATCACCGTCCTTGGACAGGTGTCCGTCACCATCAAACCGGCAGACACCACCGCATGTTACGGCGACAGCATTATTTTCACAACACTTGTAACGGGAGCGGGGGGTGCTGCCATTGCCTATCGCTGGCAGTGGAATTTCATCGACATCGCCGGGGCGGCGGATTCAGTGTATAAAATCCTCAGGGTGAAAGGAAGTTCCGCAGGGATTTACCGGTGCATCGTTACAGCCGGGGGGATGACGGATACCAGCAACCAGGCGCTGCTGAAAATGCATCCGAAAATGAATATCGACACCCTTTACCGCTATAACAGCCTGGGGTGTATCAAAGATTGCAAGGGACAATTCAAGGTGCTTGTTTCGGGCGGTACCAGGAGTAAGATTTACCCTCCCTACACCTATAACTGGAACGGCGGGTTCTCCCAGGATACCCTGGTTTTCGGATTGTGTCACGGCCGCTCGCACCTTCTGGTCACCGACTCGGTTCAATGTACCATCGACACCGCCTATTTCGTGGATGTACTCAAATCGCCCAAAATCGATTTCGACATCCTGCCCAAGGATACCGTAATATACCTTACAAACCCGAATATCCAGGTTGTTTTTCCCGATTCGATGAAGAAACACCTTACAAACTGGACCTGGGATTTCGGGGATACCACCAAAGTCACGAACCTGAACCCGGCCGGGCATACCTATAAAAGAACCGGGCTGTTTATTGTCAGTCTTAACTTTACCGACCTGAACGGCTGCGATACGACCATCACGCACCAATTGAAGGTAAATGTGGTCGAATTGCAGATCGGCAATGTCCTGACGCCAAACGGCGACAAAAAAAACGACTCCTTCCAGGTCCAGATCATGGGGTTGCCCCTGAAAGATTTCCGGGACGCATACCTGTCCAATGAACTGATCGTTTTCAACCGGTGGGGAAAAAAGGTCTTCAACAAGACAAATTTCAAGAGCGAGGAATGGGATTGCTCAAACCTTTCCGACGGGACCTATTTTTACATTCTCCAGTGCAAGGGTCAGTATGGTGATGACCTTTTCAAAGGTTCTGTCACCATCCTGCGTGACAAATAACCGGCCTCCCTCCTCCTATTTGAAGAGTAAACCCGCATAGAACCCCGGCCGGGTAAGTTTTTCCTTCATATCTTCATTGGTAAACATCGACGTAAGCAGATCGCGCAGGTTTTTATTTTTTCGTGCCTTGTCAACCACCAGGTTGAAAAGAAAGGGTGACCCTGCCAGCCGTTGCATGACCGATGTGGTTCTGAACTCCTGTGAAAACCTGCGCCCGATCCCGGCTTCGAATTTGAGAAGTTCCCCGGCCGAAAAATCATTGATTCTGAAGCAATTTTCAAGAACCGAGGCTGCAATTTCACCTGTCCCCATGGCATTGCCGATCCCCTCGCCGCTGAATGGATCCACCATGAAGGCGGCATCGCCAAGCAGCAGGAACCGGTCGCCCGAACGTTTGGGATGAAAGGAGGCCAGGGGCAGGGAATGGGCCTCGGCCCTGCCGGAAATTTCCGCATTCCTGAACCTTGGGGCGATCAAGGGATGTGAGCTTACCAGACGGTTCAAAACCTGGTTAAGGTTTTCCCCCAGTTTTACCACCTGTTCGTGCATCATTCCGAAACCCGCATTGACCAGCCCCCCGGTTGAGGGAAATATCCAGAAGTACCCCGGAAGCAATTCTTTGAGGAAGATGAGTTCGATGAAGTTGTCGGGATGGAGACCCGTCACGTTTTTATAATAGGCGCGAATCCCGACGCAGAAATGCCGCTTGTCGGGAGGGTCCCCGATCGTCATTTTCCGGATCACCGAATGGACGCCGTCGGCCCCGGCTACAATTTTCCCGGTGAGCGCGCGGATGCCGGTTTCCACAAGGGCGGCGTCGGGGGTGAAGGCAAGACCGGTGACTTTTTCTCCTTCGAAAATATCGATGTCACTGCACAATTTCAGCCTCTGAAATAAAAAATTGTCAAAATCCTCCCGCCTGCAAACATATCCCGGCGGGGGTGTCCCGGGAGCCCTTTCCTGAACGAACGGAACATCAAGCCCGTGGCCGTTCGGTGCTGTAAACCGGATGCCCCAAGATGCGACTTTGCCGGCATCGCGCAGGAAATCAGCATAAACCCCGCCCGGCATTCTTTTGAGAACATTGAGCACTTTGCCGCTCAGGGCATCGCCGCAGATCTTGTGCCTGGGAAAAACATCCTTTTCGATCACCGCAATGCGCAATCCCCGGCCCGAAAGGTTCAGGGCGAGGGTGCACCCGGCCGGTCCGGCACCGGCGATGATGAGATCATACTGGTTTTGAGCCATAGAGCGAATGGTTAACGGATTTCCTGCTGTCAGGGAGGCATCCGGCAGACAAAATTAGTGGATTAATCCCGGTTTTTTTGCAATTTTGCCCAAACTCTTTCCCATGCGAAAAGAAGAAAGGTTCAGGAAGGTCCTCGGCTATTTCCTGGAACACAGTCCCACAGCTGAAACAGAACTGGTCTATACCGATCCCTACGAACTGACGGTTGCCGTCATCCTTTCGGCACAATGCACCGACAAGCGGGTGAACATCATAACCCCTCCGTTTTTCAGGCGTTTTCCCGATGTCGTATCGCTTGCAGGGGCTGATCCTGCCGATGTTTTTAACCTGATCAGAAGTTGCACATACCCGAACAACAAAACCAGGAGCCTGGTCGGTATGGCAAAAACAGTGGTAACGGTATACGGAGGTGTGCTGCCTTCGGATATCGGCGAACTCCAGAATATCCCCGGGATCGGCCGGAAAACGGCCAATGTTCTTGCTTCCGTGATCTACGACAAACCAGTCATTGCCGTCGATACCCATGTGTTCCGCGTGGCTGCCAGGATCGGTCTCACAACCGGCGCCAAAAATCCTTTACAGACAGAGGCGCAACTAATCGCTCACATACCCGAAAACCTGCGCTCCATCGCTCATCACTGGCTAATCCTGCACGGCAGGTACGTATGCACTGCCCGTAAACCAAAGTGCCATGAATGCGGGATCAGCGCCTTCTGCAAATATTTCCTGACGGATCAGGCAACATAAAGTTGTTGATAACTCAACAATGGAATAGGGTGCTCTTCAGCCATTAATTTCTAATTTTGAAGGTTGTAAGCCGCATGAAAATCTGTAATCCTGGAACTGAATATGGCACAGTTAAAAGTTGGAGATCAGGCACCCGAAATCCGGGGAATTGATCAGCACGGAAATGAAATTTCCCTGGCGTCCTTCAGGGGAAGCACAGTCATCCTCTATTTTTATCCAAAGGACAACACCCCCGGCTGCACGGCAGAAGCGTGCAATCTAAGGGATAACTACCAGGTTCTCATGGAGAAAGGGTTTAATATCATCGGTGTCAGCGCAGACGATGAAAAATCGCATAAAAATTTTTCTGAAAAATACGTATTACCTTTTGCCCTCATACCCGATAAAGCAAAAAAGATCATCAATGATTATGGCGTGTGGGGTAAAAAGAAACTTTATGGTAAAGAATATGAGGGAATCCTTCGGATGACCTTTATCATCGGGGAAGATGGTCGCATCCTGCACATCTTTGAGAAGGTGGACACGAAAAATCACACTGCGCAGATCCTGCAGGCCCCGGGCCTCAGCCTCTGAGCATGGACGCACCGCAGTGCGTCCCGACAGGAGTAAAGGCGCACCACAGTGCGTCTCAACGTAAAGACGCATCGCATGCGTCTCATAAAAAGGGGAGGAAACAACAATGGCAAACGAAGTAAACAAAGAAAAGGTAAAGGCTTTACAGCTTACGCTGGATAAGCTGGAAAAGACCTATGGCAAGGGAACGGTCATGAGGTTGGGAGACAGTGCCATAGAGGCGGTTGAGGTAATCTCGACCGGGTCAATCGGGCTCAATGCGGCCTTGGGAATTGGTGGACTGCCCAAAGGGCGAGTCATAGAAATATACGGACCCGAGTCGTCGGGGAAAACAACGCTGGCGCTGCACGCCATTGCGGAGGCTCAAAAACTGGGCGGCATTGCGGCGTTTATCGATGCCGAGCATGCCTTTGACCGTTTTTATGCACAAAAGCTGGGCGTTGATGTCGAGAACCTGCTGGTTTCGCAACCCGACAACGGGGAGCAGGCGCTGGAGATTACCGAAAACCTGATCCGTTCAGGGGCGATCGATATCATTGTCATCGACTCGGTGGCGGCCCTGACACCGAAAAGTGAGATCGAAGGCGAGATGGGCGATTCGAAAATGGGTTTGCAGGCGAGGCTGATGTCGCAGGCGCTGAGGAAGCTCACTTCGACCATCAGCAAAACATCCACCTGTTGCATATTTATCAATCAGCTCCGTGAAAAAATCGGCGTGATGTTCGGCAATCCCGAGACCACGACGGGCGGCAATGCGCTGAAGTTCTATGCATCGGTCCGGCTTGACATTCGGAAGCAGACCCAGTTGAAAGAAGGCGAAGAGATCGTTGGGAACCATGTAAAGGTAAAAGTGGTAAAAAACAAGGTGGCCCCCCCTTTCCGCAAGGCGGAGTTCGACATCATTTTTGGTGAAGGAATTTCCAAACCCTTTGAGATTATCGATCTCGCCACCGAACTCAACATCATCAAGAAGAGCGGGTCGTGGTTCAGCTACGGTGATACAAAGTTGGGCCAGGGACGTGACGCCGTGAAGAAGATACTGCAGGACAATCTTGAACTTGCAGATGAACTGGAAGGCAAGATCATGGCAGTGTTAAATCCTCATAATTAGCAGCATGAAAAACAGAATCATTTTTACTTTTCTGATCCTGATTTCATTCTGTTCCTGTCACAGGGACGGGGGAGGGGCCTCCCGGAAGGCTTCGGCCGGGGCTGATTCGACGATGGTAAAGATTGAAAACCTTTCCCAGCAGATCCAGCAGGATTTAAAAAATCCTGAGCTCTACAACCAGCGTGCCAAATGCTATCTGACCGATCACCAGTTTGACAGGGCGCTCACCGATGTGAACAGGGCGATTTCACTTGATGCAAAGAAATCGGTTTATTATACAACCCTTTCCGACATCTATCTCCTGATGGGTAAACCCGATGGAAGCCGTGACGCCCTGAAAAAGGCTGTCGAAATCAACGCGGAAGACAAGGAAGCCTTGTTAAAACTGGCCAAGCTGTACCTGATCGTCAAGGACTATAGGAATTGCTACGAAACGGTAAAACAGCTTCTTGCGATAGACAACGGCAATGCTTCGGCCTATTTTACGAGGGCTGTCGCGCTCCTCGAACAGGGCGATACCATTCATGCCGTTGGCGACCTGATGCAGGCGGTTGACAAGAACCAGAAATACTATGAGGCATATGTGCAGTTAGGCGAACTTTATTCCATGAGAAAAGATCCGATGGCCGTGCTTTATCTTAAAAATGCGCTGAATATCAGGCCCCACAGCCGTGAAGCCATGTACATGCTCGGATTGTTTTACCAGGAAACCGGCCGGTACGATCTTGCTATTGAATCGTACCAGGCATTGTCGCGTTTTGATACAGCCTTCAGGGAGGCTTCCTACAACATCGGTTATATTTACCTTGTCTATATCAAGGATTTTGCAAAGGCGCAGCATTACTTCACCGAGTCGCTGAAAAAGGATCCGGCCTATTACCAGGCCTATTTCAACCGGGGGTACGCTTATGAATTGTCGGGTAATTACAGGAAAGCGTATGAGGATTACCAGGCATCGCTCAAGATCGAGGTCAACTACGACAAGGCGATCGAAGGGCTCAACCGACTTGATAAACACGTCAGGAAGTAAACTCCTGCTTTAGCAGCCTGATCTCTTCATTAAGAGCGATGGATTTTGTCTCCAGCTCATTAAAGGTATTTTCCAGCCCTGTTTCTGATTTGTCCTTGGCCATCCTGACAAATCTTTCGGCTATTTCGGTTGCAACGGGGTCCCAGAAGAGAACGATGAGGCCTTTCAGTTTGTGTGCGAAAAATGCAAGTGATTCAAAGTTTCGCGATTCAAGATCAGCCCTGATTTTTCCCATGTAATCATCATAGGCGGGAAAATACTGGTCGATGAGGGTAACGATAAAATCGTTATCACCAAGGAAATGATCGTTTAGTAATTTACGATCTATCATGTTATCATGGTTTTATGATAAATATTCTTTCTTGATCTCCAGTAATTCCTTGTTGAGCAACAAGGACTTCTTTACAAGATCTTCATACCTTTCGTTCAGACCTGCCTCGGTTTTATCCGTGGCCATCTGTTCAAACCGCTGCGCAGCTCCATGGCTGTCGGGATCCCAAAAGAAACCGATAACACCGGCCAGTTTGTGTGAATAGTATTTCAGACGTTCAAAATCCTTCTTTTCAACATTCCTGCGAATTTCAACAATGTACTCATCATAGGCAGCAAGGTAATCGTTGATGGTCATGACAACTTTCTCCGGTTCCATTTCACTGTAAAAATCATTGAAGTCCTGGCGGTTGATCATGATATGAAGTATTTGTTACAAATATAGGGAAGTTAGGGTTAAGTGTTTAAAAATTGTAATCATTCGTTTCACCCGGAAACAGGAGGCAATGGATTACGGGTTGCACAACGGTGAGTTTGTAGCCGAAACGTGATTCAAACAGGCGCTTGCAATCCCTGACCGCATTCGCCTTGAACGATTTGAGTGGATTCTGGTATAACAACAGGAAATCCTTAAGATCCTGGTATATGTCGGTAAAACATTCGGCAAGGCTTCCTTTGACCGGATCGTTGTGGCTTTTCTCCTGCCGGTCGACAAAGAAAAACAGGTCCCGGTCGCCGAACTTGTTGTGAAGCAGGTTGAAAAGGTGCTCCCACTGTTCTTCGCTAACGTAGTGTTCGGTTGCATCCTCGTCCTCCACGCCGGTCTCCGGGAGCAGACTCCCTTTCAGGTAGATCAGGGGCGATATTTTCTGCAGGAAGTTCAGTAGTTCCTCGGCGGAATAGGCCTCGGCCTTTTCAAGGAAAAGACAGTATTCATTGGCAACAGTAAGCATTTCAAGTACTTTCCTAGAATAGACAGGGTCTTCCCCGGCAGGATGGATGGGTTCGGTCATGATATCTCGTTTAAACATTTCACGGTGTAAAGCTACATTTTCTTTCCCGGATTTCAATTCCCCAGCGATTCTTCATAGGGGGCGCTGACGTTGAAATTGTAAAATGCCACGTTCATCCTCGAATTGATCACAAACTGGAACTCGCTTATATCCCAGGCTGATGAGGGATAATAGTATCCTGAAATGGAGAGGGCAGGAAATACCAGGTTATCATTTTTGATGACAATACCAACGCCGATGCCAGAGAAAAGGGATGCATGTACCAGGGGTTCATCTTTTTGAGAAACCAGCCCCGACTGGAGATCGGCGGTCAGGGCAAAACGGAACCCATAGAAATACCAAGGGGTAAAGCATTTCATAGCCGTTCGCACCGAAATGAAATTTGCTCCCCTGAATTCCGCGGGGTTGTTGATCTTATCGATGTTGAAAATCAGGTTTGCGTTGTAATAGTCTCGGTTGTTGGAGCGCTGGTTGAAAACATGGCGATAATCGGCCAGGAAAAAACACCTGTATTTGTAGCCCCTTTCGCTTGTCTTGATCAGCGGTGTAAAATAACTCAGGTTGAATTTGATCACCGCGTCTTCAACCCTGGAGGCATCAAGAAAACCGCCGAACCTGGCATAGGCTTCGAGATACCCGACCCTGTTGAAAAAATTCCCCCCGGAAATGACCGCCCCGGCATAAATGCGCGCATAATAATCGGTTTTGTCGTACCCCCCTGTCACCTGGAAAAGGTGCCCGTAAGGCAGGTTTTCCGTTTTCCCGAAATCAAAAAGGAAGTCGGTCAGGTAATAGTTGTTTTTTGAAAGGGACAAGGCAGAAAGAAACTGCAGGTGGTTGTAATAATTCCGGTTCGAATCGATGGAGACATAGGGACGTGATGAAAATTCGTTCCGGGAAATGCCGGCAGTAACTACTGCGCGCGAAGTCGCCGATGGTCCGTTGAGGAGGGAGGCCAATCCCAGCCATAGCGATTCATTGCCGGAGTATGCAATGTCGGGCTTTGAATTTTTAATTTCATTGACTTCCTCTCTCCAGGCGATCACAAGGCCCCCGGCCCACCGGGTCTGGTTGGTATAGAACGCGCGGTCAAAGGTTGCAGAGAGGTTCTGTTCACCCGGGTCGCTTCGCGTATAATCGAGGGTTGCATTGATAAAGGAACCGCCAATGTTGGGATGCGTGTAGGTCAATCCATCCAGGCGGTAAAGGGGTGCCCGGTAGGGATTCACCGACATCTTGGCGGTGATCCGGTCGCTCAGGCCCAGGAAGTTTGCATCGAAGATACGCAGGCCAATCTTTTCTGATGAGATGAACGGTACGTCCAGCCCGATGGTCCATACATCCTTTACAAGGACCACCAGGTCGGCCGAATCGCTCCCAGGGCCGGTGGGCGTGACAATGATGCGGGCATTGTCAACTGCGTTGATCTCCTTCAGGATACGCTCATTGTCGGCGAGCAGGCCGGGATTTACCCGGTCACCTTTTTTAAAGAGCAGGTTTCGTCGTACGATGAATTGCCGGGTGTTGCGGTGAACGCTGTTCAGGGCTTTTCCTGCGGTCGTCTGCGCGTAGCTGCAGGTGTCGTATATGCTTGTCCCGAAAGGGGATAGCACTTCAATGCGGATATTCCGGATGATTTTGCCTTTTGCAACCTCAAAAGGTGAAGTTCCTTTCATAACCTGGACCGTATCCGGCAGGTTTGATTGTTTCGGTTCATGAAAGGCAAGCGGGTAAATCAGTTTTGTGATCGCCGACCGGTTGAACTTATTATACACGGTATCATAAAAAACCTTCGATTTCCGGTAGCCGGAAGAGTCGTAGATATTGCCGGTAGGATGATGAATGACATAACTTGTGTCGCGGGGAACCTTGACCATGAGACTCATCGTCAGGATGTACAACCCTTTGCAAACAAAAACTGTATCGGCCCCGTGGTGCGGGTTTTTTTCCTTCCGCATGGGGGGAGGATCGCCGCGGCCCGGAGCCGGTAACAGCAATGCCAGGGCAAAGATGCCGCAGGTAATCCTGGAAACCAGCAGGGTTGAATTCGGAAAAAACCAGGGAACCGGCCGGTGGGCGAACATTTATCTGAGCTTCATTGAAGCAATGATGTCGGAAATTTTCTGATCAAGGCGTTTTTCACATGGTTCAAAATCGTCGCTGCCCGACAGCCTTTCCCGAACCCCGAAATAGAACTTGATCTTGGGCTCGGTTCCCGAAGGGCGGACACTGACAATGCTTCCGTCATCGAGGATAAACTGGAGGACATTCGATTTTGGCAGGTTGACCGGTATTTGTATACCCGTGGAAACCTCGGTTGTTTTCTGCAGGAGGAAATCATTGATCCGAACCACGCGTGAATTGTTGATCGATAGGGGCGGGGAGTTCCTGTAATCCACCATCATCTGCTGTATCTCTTCGGCGCCGGATTTCCCTTTCCGCGTAACAGAGATCAGTCCCTCCTTGAAGAATCCGTATTCACGGTATATTTCGAGGAGCAGGTCAAACAGCGTTTTTCCCTGGTCGGCCATCCATGCCGCAGTTTCGGCAATCATGGCGCAGGCGCTGACGGCGTCTTTGTCGCGGACGAAATCGCCGATCAGGTATCCGTAGCTCTCTTCGCCCCCGACGATGAACTCCAGGGTACCTTCATGCTGTCTGATTACGTCGGCGATATATTTGAAGCCGGTAAGGCATTCAAAGTATTTCACCCCGAAAGAGGATGCAATTTCAGAGAGAAGTTTGGTCGTTACGATGGTTGAAACAATAAACTCGTTGCCTTTCATTTTTCCCAATCCCTTCCACCTGTTCAGGATGTAGTAGAAAAGGATGGCAGCGGTCTGGTTTCCGTTCAGAAGGATCATCCGCTGATGCCGGTCCCTGATGGCGATACCTACGCGATCAGCGTCGGGATCGGTGGCCATGACCAGGTCGGCATGGAGTTTCTCTGCCAGGTTGATGGCCATGTCGAGCGCATCATGTTCCTCGGGGTTCGGTGAATGAACGGTCGGGAAATTGCCGTCGGCGATGGCCTGTTCGGGAACCATGTGGATATTTTCAAACCCAAACCTCGCAAGGACGTCGGGAACAAGTTTCCTGCCGCACCCGTGAAGCGGCGTATAAACGATCTTCAGGTTTTTCTGACGCCGGATGACTTCGGGAGAAAGCGACAGCGCTACAACCCGGTCCAGGTACAACCGGTCGATCTCCTCCCCGATACTGACGATATTCGCGGGAATACCGGTCCATTTGACATCGTCGATCGTGGTGATTTTCTGTACTTCGCTGATCACGTTTTCATCATGAGGCGCAACCATCTGCGCCCCGTCGACCCAGTATGCCTTGTAGCCGTTGTATTCCTTCGGGTTGTGCGAGGCGGTAACCATGACGCCACTCTGGCATCCCAGTTGCCTGATGGCAAAAGAAAGCTCTGGCGTCGGCCTGAGGTCATCGAACAGGTAAACCCTGAAACCGTTTGCCGAGAGCACCTCCGCAACGATCCGGGCAAAAAATTTGCTGTTGTTGCGGCTGTCGTGCGAGATGGCCATTTTTACAGGATGGAGATCGGGGAACATCATTTTCAGGTAATTGGCCAGGCCCTGGGTGGCCATGCCCACGGTGTATTTGTTCATCCGGTTTGTACCCACGCCCATGATCCCCCGGAGACCCCCGGTCCCGAATTCGAGGTCGCGGTAAAATGAATCCGTCAGTTCTGCAGGGTTTGTATCGATCAGTTTTCCTACTGCCTTCCTGGTTTCTTCGTCAAAATTTCCTTTGAGCCATTGCTGTGCGCGGATTAATACCGAACCATCTGTTTCCATGGGTATTTTTGTATTTTGGTTATCAATTAATCTGAATACGGACAGGGTATCATTTAACGCATATCACGCATCATGTATTGCGTGACTGGTCACCGTCCGGGCAAGGCGATCCTGACCATGCATTCCCTGAGGCTGTCGCGCCAGTAAGGGATTGTAAGCCCGAACCGCTCCCTGATCTTTGATTTGTTAAAGACACTGTAAAAAGGTCTTACTGCGGGCAGTGGATATTCGCTTGTCAGGATTGGGTGGATTTTACATTCAATCCCTGCGAAACCGGCAATGGCCTGCGCCAAATCGTACCAGCTGGCCACCCCCTCGTTCGAATAATGGAATACCTCAACACCCTTCACCTCGTTGCTGCGGAGGGCGATCTCCAGGATGACTTTCGCAAGGTCGCGTGCATAGGTGGGCGAGCCGGTCTGATCAAATACGATCTTCATCTCCCCGCGTTCCCTCCCCAGTTTCATGACCGTCTTGATGAAATTATGACCGAATTCCGAATAGAGCCAGGAGGTTCTCAGGATAACCGCATCCGAAGCCATGGAATGGACCAGCAGTTCACCGGCATGTTTGCTCCGGGCATACACCGAGACCGGGCTTGCCGGGTCATCTTCACGGTAGGGGGTGTAGCTTTTCCCGTCAAAAACGTAGTCGGTGGAAACATGGATGAGCAATGCCTTGTGTTTTGCAGCAGCCACGGCAAGGTTGCCGGCGGCGGTAGCATTGATCAGGAAGGCGGTTTTCGCGTCAGATTCCGCCCTGTCAACCGCGGTATAGGCCGCGCAGTTGATGACCACGGCAGGCCTGGCTTCGGACATCATGATGCCGATGGCCGTTTCGCTGGTAATGTCCAGTTCGGCCACATCGGTAAAAATGAAGCGTATCCTGGGAAAGGAGGGTGCCAGCATTCGCAGTTCGCTTCCAAGCTGGCCGTTGGAACCGGTAACAAGAATGTTCATAAACGGATCGGGTTGGTTCATCAGACGATCGACCTGAAATAATCGATTGTTTTGACAAGGCCTTCGTCCAGCATGATCTTCGGCTCCCATCCCAGCTCTTTTCGGGCCAGGGTGATATCCGGCTGGCGTTGTGTGGGATCATCAGCAGGCAGCGGCATGTGGATGATCTTTGATTTTGAGCCGGTGAAACGGATTACCTTTTCAGCCAGTTCGAGCATGGTGAATTCATTGGGATTGCCGATGTTGACCGGGCCGGTAAAGTCCTCCCTTGAGTTCATCAGGCGGATCATCCCCTCCAGGAGATCGTCCACGTAACAGAAACTCCGTGACTGCAAACCATCGCCGTACATGGTGATATCCTGTCCCTTCAGCGCCTGTACGATGAAGTTTGACACCACGCGGCCGTCGTTCGGGTGCATGCGGGGTCCATAGGTGTTGAAGATCCTCATGATTTTGATCCTGACATTGTTTTGCTGGTGGTAGTTGACGAAAAGGGTTTCGGCGATGCGTTTTCCCTCGTCATAGCAGGAACGGATGCCGATGGGGTTTACATGGCCCCAGTACGATTCAACCTGCGGATGAACCTCCGGGTCGCCGTACACCTCGCTGGTGGATGCCTGCAGGATGCGGGCCTTGATGCGTTTGGCAAGGCCGAGCATATTGATGGCGCCCATCACGGAGGTTTTCACCGTTTTGATGGCGTTGTACTGGTAATGGATCGGCGAGGCCGGGCATGCCAGGTTGTATATTTCGTCGACCTCGATGAAAAAAGGCATGGTCACATCGTGGCGGACCAGTTCAAAAAACGGGTTGCTCAGCAGGTGCACCACATTTTGCTTCTGACCGGTAAAATAGTTGTCGAGGCATACAACTTCGTTGCCTTCCCGGAGCAACCTTTCACAAAGATGGGAGCCAAGGAATCCTGCTCCGCCGGTGACTAAAATCTTTTTCCTGATCATGGTACCTGGTTTTAAATAACAAAATTAGATAATTCCTGAAGAGGTCGCCAAAAAAGCCCGTTTTTATCGTACTTCTATGGCAACCTCTTCAGCGGGAGCAGTTTTAACAATGTTTCAGCCCGATCCGGGCCGGTCAGCAAATATTACACTGGCTGCCTGGTTGTGTCAACCCCGATGCAGTAGTAGGCGAATCCTTTGCGTTTCATCCCGGCGATCTCGTAAATGTTCCTGCCGTCGAAGACCACCAGGTCTTTCAGCAGTTTCTTGACGATGTTGAAATTCGGGAATTTGAATTCCGGCCATTCGGTGACCAGCATCAGGCAGTCGGCGTCGATCAGGGCGTCGTACTGGTCGGGTGCATAGTAGATGGCATCACCCAGGATGCGCTGTGTTTCATGGATGGACACAGGGTCGTAGGCCTTGACTTTGACCCCGGCATCGAGCAGTTTTTTGATGATCACCAGCGAGGGAGCTTCGCGCATGTCGTCGGTCTGGGGTTTGAAGGACAGCCCCCACATGGCGACCGTCCGCCCTGCGATATCACCATTGTAATGCTTTACAAATTTATTGAAGAGAACCGATTTCTGATCGTCGTTGACCGCCTCGACTGCTTTCAGCACGCGCAGGCTGTAATTGTAGTCCTCTGCAGTGTGGATCAGAGCTTTGACATCCTTCGGGAAACAGGATCCGCCGTATCCGACACCTGGATAGATGAACTTGTTGCCGATGCGGGTGTCCGAACCGATTCCCTTCCTGACCATGTTGATGTCGGCGCCGACGATCTCGCACAGGTTGGCCACATCGTTCATGAAACTGATCTTCGTGGCGAGCATGGAATTGGCGGCATATTTTGTCATCTCGGCCGAGGTGATGTCCATGAAAATGACAGGGTGTCCGTTCAGGGTGAAGGGCTTGTAAAGTTCCTTCATCAACTCTTCAGCGCGGGGTGAATCGCAGCCGACCACGATCCTGTCGGGTTTGAGAAAATCGTCAATGGCTGCACCTTCCTTGAGGAATTCGGGGTTTGATGCAACATCGAACGGAATATTTACGCCTCTTTTATCCAGTTCATCCTGTACAGCTTTCCTTACCTTTTCGGCTGTACCGACCGGCACCGTGCTTTTGGTGACAATCAGCAGGTAATCCTTCATGTGCTTGCCGCAATCGCGTGCCACACTGACAACGTACTGCAGGTCGGCGCTGCCGTCTTCGTCGGGAGGAGTGCCGACGGCGCTGAATACCACCTCACAATCTTCGAGGGCTTCGGCAATGTTGGTGGTAAAATGAAGCCGATCCTTCTTTTTCATGTTCCGGTGGACCATCTCTTCAAGTCCCGGCTCATAAATAGGGATAATTCCATTGTTAAGGTTTTCGATCTTTTTCTGGTCAATGTCAACACAGGTGACTTCGATCCCGACTTCTGCGAAACAGGTCCCGGTCACTAATCCGACGTACCCGGAACCAACGATGGTAACTTTCATGGGGTGGAGATTTTGGTTTTTACTTACAGTAAACAAATATATTGATTAAATGGGGAATTGGAATTATTTTTATTCGCTTATGTAAAAAAATTTCATCGGGGCCGGGCAAGCCGGGAACCGGGCCTGGTCAGATGTTCAGGCGGGTCTGGATGGCCCTGATATCGTTGCGCAGCTGCCTGACGGTTTCAACCAGGTGATAGTTCTCGGAATTGAGGTTCTCGGGGAGTTTCGGGCTGATGTAATGGACGAACTGCCAGATCTCGCGGATGTCCTTGATCCTGATGTCGTAAGGTTCATAGAGCGGGTTGAGCGAATGCAGGACGAGTTTCCCGTCGGGCTTGATGCGGTTTTCCACCACTTTAAAAACGATGCCCTCTTCCATGGTGAGGATGATGTAGGCATCCTTGTCGCGAAGCGTGGTCCAGTCCTGGATGAAGACCCCGGTCACCCATGAACCGTCGGGGATCGGCAGCATCGAGTCGCCGCTGACCTGGAAGGTCCGGTACTTTTTTTCCCTCGACAGGAAGGGGAGCCTGAAGGTTGGCAGGATGCTGATGTATTCAGGGTCGGCGAAGCCACCGGTATATCCTGCTTTCGCTTTCTCGGAGACAAGTTCGATGTTGTCCTCGTTGCTGGCATTTACCGTGGTGGCCAGCACCCTGAGGTTGCTTCCCTTGAGGTAAACATCGTACCCCCGTTCGATCTGCCGCAGCTGGCTTTCGGAAAGCGAAGAGAGGTCGGTCCTGATGAGGGTGTCGATGGCGATGTTGAAATAATTGGAAAAGAGGATCAGCGCTTCCAGGCCCGGGTGGGCGACATTGTTTTCATACCCGCTGAGCGTTGACCGCTTCATGCTGATGGCCGTCGCCACGTCGTCCTGCGTGCGCCCCCGGCGTTTCCGCAGAAATTTTATATTGTTGCTGAAAAACATATTTGACAGTTTTAAAATAAATGATTATATTGTAGTCGGAAAAATGATTAATAATCCGTCAAAGATAATATAAAAATATCAAGGTAGCGAGGTAGCGAGGTAGTGAAGTAGCGAAAAATGAAAAAATAATTGAATTTGTGTATTACCTTTTGGCATGAAGCCGGATTAAACAGGTAAAACGCAGCCACATGAAAAAGTATGATATCAATGAATTTAACCAGGTCATGAGAGCCCGGACACGAAATTTTGCGATCGGGGTTTTTAAATCAGTTAGCATGGTAAAAATGAATGAACTCAGCAGGATTCCGCTGAAACAACTGGTAAGGTGTTCATCGTCTGTTGCCGCGAATTGCTATTCGGCCACAAGGGGAAGGTCTGAAGCGGAATATTATTCAAAAATCTGTATTGTCGTTGAAGAAATTGATGAAACGTTGTTCTGGATTGACTTTCTCATGGAGGTTGGAATTGTGAACGCGGCACAGGCTAAAGATTTGCTTGGCGAGGCTGAAGAGTTCCTGAGAATATTTTCATCCATCAAGAAAAAACTCAAACTCAAAAGAACTCCCTCAATCTAACCGAACTCCCGCTATTTCGCTATTTCGCTACCTCGCTACCTCGCTACCTCGCTACTTGCCTATGCTGACCCAAAACCGCAATATCGTCCACTTCGACCTCGATACCTTCTTCGTTTCCGTCGAGCGGCTGCTCCGCCCTGAACTGGTGGGGAAACCGGTGATCATTGGCGGCACCTCCGACCGGGGGGTGGTGGCGAGTTGCAGCTATGAAGCGCGCAGGTTCGGCATTCATTCGGCCATGCCGATGAAGATGGCCAGGGCGCTTTGCAACGACGCCATCCTGGTGCGGGGCGACATGGAGCTCTATTCAAAGTATTCGCATACGGTCACCAACATCATTGCCGAGCGGGCGCCGGTATATGAAAAGGCATCCATCGACGAGCATTATATCGATGTGACAGGGATGGACCGGTTTTTTGGCACTGTTCAGTGGACCAAGGAGTTGAGGAAGGCGATCATCGCCAACACGGGGCTGCCGATCTCATTCGGGTTGTCGGTGAACAAGACGGTTTCAAAGATTGCCACCGGTGAGGCCAAACCCAACGGGGAGTTGTTCATCGGGCGCGATGCGGTGCAGCCCTTCCTCGCCCCCCTGTCGATCCGCAAGATCCCGATGATCGGGGAGAAGACCTACCGCCTGCTCCGCTCCATGGGCATTGTGACCATCGATACCCTGAGTCACATCCCGGTGGAGATGATGGAAAGGGTGCTGGGCAAAAACGGTGCCGTGATCTGGGAGAAGGCCAATGGCATCGACATCACGCCGGTACGTCCATACCACGAAGCCAGGTCGGTGAGCACCGAAACCACCTTTGAGCAGGACAGCATCGACATCGTGCGGATGAAGGAGACCCTGGTGAAGATGGTGGAGAAGATCGCCTTCGAATTGCGCGACCAGCAGAAACTTACCTCGTGCGTGACGGTGAAGATCCGCTATTCGAACTTCGACACCCACACCCTGCAGCAGCATATTCCCTACACCGCTTTCGACCATCAGCTGATCCCGGTGGTGAAGGACCTTTTCGACCGCATCTACCAGCGCCGCATGCTGATCCGCCTCATCGGCGTGCGTTTCAGCAGCCTTGTTTCGGGCAACCCGCAGCTCAATATGTTCGACGATAACGTATCTGCCGTCAACCTATACCAGGCCATCGACCGCGTAAGACGGAAATACGGGCAGAAGATCGTGAGGAGGGGAGTGGCGGTGGGAAAAGGAAATAGCGAGGTAGCGAGGTAGCGAAATAGCGAAAAAAGCACAAATGAAGTGGTGCCGTTTTTTGTTGCCGATTGCCGATTGCCTGAAAATATTACGGTTCCCGGTTTGCGGTCCGGCTGAGGAAGAGGTAAACCGCCATCAGGATCAGCAGGAAATTCCCCAGCCCCATCAGACCGGCGTATAAAATTTTATGCGAAAGTGCCCGGCCGAGCAGGTCGTCGGAATTGGCCCCGTAAAAAAAGAGCAGGATGGCCAGCAACGGGATCAGCCAGTACCGTTTTTGCGCTGCGATGGTGAAGATGACGTACGCGATCAGCGGGGCACTCAGCAGCATGACCACCCAGTCGGTCTTGATCAGGTTCGGAACCAGTGCGAGGATCATGAACCACTCGAAGGTTAAATTCCTGGCGGTAATACCGGCAGGGTTTTCCGCATCCTTTTCCTTTTTGAGGTTGTTCACGATGAAAATGACCACCAGCCCGGTGAGAACAATAAAAATGGCGATGATCCCCCGGGCGGGCCATGAAGGAACAAGATTGCAGAAGAAATAATCCAGCGAGGTCATCCCGGGATAATCCCCGCTGTGCGCCATGATTGATTTGATCCAGTCGCCATACATGCCGGTGCTCTTCGCGAACCCGGGATAGACGAATGGCAGGCCCAGCCCCGCAAGCCCGGTGGCGACAAACGACCCGATGGTCTTCCATTTCCTTCTCAGGACGAGGGGGATGACCAGGATGAGCAGGTAGGGCTTGGCGAGGACTACGATCCCCAGCAGGATGCCGCCCTGCATGGGCTTGTCCAGGAGGATATCCCTGGCGGCAAGGCAGCACATCATCAGCAGGAGGATGTTGATGTTGCCCAGGTAAAGCTCCCGGGTAACATGGATCACGATAAAGAAGAAGGAGAGCGACAGCAGGAGAATTTCATGTTTCGGACGTTCATCCAGGAGATATTTCGTCACAAGTTTGCCGATGGTGACCATGGTAAACCAGTAGGCTGCCGAAAGAATGAAGAAATGCAGGATCGAGGCCTGCCTGAAGGGAAGCCAGGTATACGGGATGAAAAAGAAAAGCGTTGCGGGGCTGTACTTGTAAAAGCCCGAGCCCCCGTCGAAAGAAACCAGGTATACCGGCCCGCCCGAAACCAGGTTGGAAGCAGCCGTATAATAAACCCTGAAATCGCCCAGGTCAAACCGGCCATTGATCATGTTCAGCGTGAAGGTTCCCAGGCAGATGATTGCCACGAGAATCGCGAAACCGTTGAGAAGATCTCTCTTTTTCATGGACGTCAGGGTTTGGGGACTGGCTTCAGCTCGTAGATGTACCAGAAGCTCGTGCGATCCATCCAGTGGTTGAAATTGAATCGTCTGACCCATGCCGGGAAGGTGCAGTAAACCAGCGTTGCCGCATACCCGGGGTGGCCGGCCTCAAGGGGTTTGTCTGTCACCGCAAGGCAGATGCTGTCTTTTCCCGGGACGACCTGCTGCAGCGAATCCACATGGGTGAGTACGAGACTCTTCCGTTTATAAAAATGGATGTCAACCTTTGCACGATGATATGGATTATCATCGGTGAAACAGAGCCTGGCAGGTGTGGGATAACGATCCCAGAGGTTTTTGTACAGGGCGATCTGGTCGTCGGCCGGCCTGAAGATCAGGACGACAAGCATGAGCATGTTGAGATACCAGAAGATTCGCACGGAGATTTTCGTTGCACGGTTATCAAGGAGTCCGTATCCCTTCCGGGAGAGGATGGCTTCTGCCGACCGGATGATCATGACCGGGAGAAAACCGATCACAGGGAACAGGAACCTGATCTCCTTGTGCGGGATCAGGAAGTGAGCCAGCAGGAAGGGAACGGTACACCAGGTGAGCAGGTCTTTCGGGTAACGGATACAATAATAAAATACCGCCAGGATATAAACCAGGCTGAGCGGCGGAAAGGCGTTCATAAAGGTTTGTTCAATATAGTACCACCATGGGCTGGTTCCGAAGGCAGCGGCTTTCCCCAGGATCATGTTCTGCATGAAATAGTTCCACGAGGTCAGCACCCACGCATCATAGTACCAGCGGTCGATCACAATGCCGGCCGCAACCATGGCCAGGATCCCGGCAATGAATATTGCCAGGTTCCGGATGCCCGCCCTGCGGATGAACATGAGCCATGCTGCAAAACCGATGACCATGAAAGCCACCTGGTAGCGGGTGATGAATGACAGCCCGAGGATCATCCCGGTCACCAGGTAGGCAGAGGGAGTGGGTTTATGACGGAGCAGGAACCAGGCCAGGCCGATCAGGAAGATCCTGCCGGCAACGGTTTCCGACGAAAACCGCACACTGTTGTAGGGAACGAACCAGATAAAAAAGGAAAGGAGCAGGAAGGTGAAGAGCAGTTTCCTGCTGGTGATGGATGGTGCGATCAGCCGGATGACCATGTGGATGCTGAAAAAGGTAAGCATGGCAGACAGGAGCCTGATGACGAAGGCAATGGTGAAGGGGTTTGTGACCCCGGCGACGGCAACGGCCTTATACACTGCACACACCGCCAGCGGCTGGATGGCCGGGCGCATCATGCAACTGTATTCCCAGGGGAGGCTGGCTTTTTCGGTCAGCCCCAGCTTCAGGCCTGCAAATTCGATTACCTGGAAATGCTCGTCGAAATGGTTATACCCGGTCGAAAACCAGGCTGTAAGCATGAAGACCAGGGCTGCGGCAAGGTAGATCCTGTTTGCGACGGTTTTTTGATCCATAAACATGTGCAGGTTTTACAGGCCGAACAAGCGCTGGTACGCTTCCGTGATCATCCGGTCGAGGGTGTCATATTCCTGTTTGATTGCAGTTGCCGTTGGCGGCGTTTTTCTCCACGACCCAAGGGCGTTGTTTGTTTCAAGAAAGATCTCTTTTTCAACCACCGCGAGTTTTTGCAGGATGCCGTCGCCGGCGCTGCCGATCAGGACGGGGAGATCGAGATAATCCTTCCCGTGTCCCCTTCTGACCGGGAAGCAGCGTTCCTTTAAGGCCAGCGCTTTGTCGCACAATGGCGCGGTACCCGATTGGCCTGCTTTCAGCAGTTCCGGCAATTCATGCCGGTCGTTCAGCCATACCGGGCATACAACCGAACAGAGCGGGAACCCGAGTACCGTCCACATTGTTGCAAGGAGGGCCGGTTCATTTTTTTTAACCCCCTGCACCACGACCGATGCAGCGGTCGAATACCGGGGAATATAATCGGCAAACCAAACAAATTTGTCTTTCCCGGAACATTGGACGAGGGCCAGGTCCGTTTCCGTCAGCGAATGGTACAGGCACCTTGCCGCATCGCGCAGGATGAATTCCGGGGTGAGGTTGTTGGTGGCCGATGCCTGGTAAAACAGTCTCTCGGCGGTCTGGTAGCGGATGTAACCCTGTCCCTGGTCGGGTTTTCCGGTAAAGGAATAATTGGTCCGGATGAGGTAACCCATGGGCGCTGCCACCGGGTCGTTCACATCGATCTTTACATAGCCGCGGTTCGATGTCTCGAAAAAGGCGCCTTTACCCTGTGCGTCGATCACCCCGAAATTGGCTTCCAGTCCGTGGGGAACGGGCAGACTTTTCAGGAGTTTCTCAAAATCGTCGACCGTGGCGCATTGCTGCAAGGCCTTTTTGATCACCTTCCCTTCATTGACGGCATCATCGGCCTCCTCCTTCGGGTTGAGGTTGTAGGAGGCTGAATTCATGATGGCAAAGCCGGCTGCGTTCATGCCGATCCATACATCTTTCCCCAGCGAGTCGTTTGAATTCACAAGTCCCGTGTAATCATATTTCCCGTCGGTGAAATACATCACCTTGTTGTCCGGTTCGCCCGTATCGCGGTTTTTCCACAACAGGGGGCGGCCATCACGGGTAAACCTTCCGGAAATCACAGCGGTGGTGCAGGCATATACCTGGCCGGCGATGGTCAATGCCAGCAGGATGGCGAGGAAAATCAGTTTACGGCTCATAAGGAAAGGATTAAGCATCGGCCACCGGATCAGAACGGCGAAACCATGGTCCGAATTCTGAGGTAAAAATAGTTGGAAATGACGAACAAACCAACAGTTTCAACAAAAAGGGGTGGAATTATACCTTCCCTGCCACGCTGCCGCTCCGCCAGAAACCCGAATTGTTTTTGGCCAAATCAAAAATTATGATTATATTGTAATCGCAAAAATGATTAGAATATGATCAAATAACAATTACATACAAGGCAATAGGCAATAGGCAGAACAATCAGATTTTTCAATTTTCGCCATTTCGCCATTTCGCTATTTCGCTATTTCGCTATTTCGCCATTTTCCATGTACCTCAACTGCCACTCCTTCTACTCCCTCCGCTACGGAACCATCTCCGTCGATAACCTCGTGGAAGAGGCGGTTCGCTGCGGTGTCAGTGCACTTGCGCTGACCGATATCAACAACTCCACTGGTATCATGGATTTCGTGGCCGCAAGCAAAGCGAAGGGGATCCGCCCGGTTGCGGGGATCGAATTCCACCGCGACGACAGGCATCTTTTCACCGGGCTGGCCAGGAACAATGAGGGTTTCAGGGAGCTGAACGAATTCCTGAGTTTCCACAACCTGAACAACCAGCCCCTGCCCGACAGGGCGCCGGAGTTTGAAAACGCGGTTGTCATTTACCCCTTCCGGGGAAGCGAAATGGAGAAAATGCGAAACGGCGAAAATTTTTTCGCCGCGCCATCCCGTTACCCAGCTTCCTCTTCCGGGCACCCGTCATTCGTCACTGGTCATTCCCTCATCGGCATCCGTCCCTCTGATCTCAGCCCCCTGATGCTTTCGCGCCACCGCGACCTGGTTCCCCGGATGGTGCTCATGGCGCCGGTCACCTTCCGCACTGCACAGGAATACGAACTGCACCGGAATTTCCGCGCGGTTGACCACAACGTGCTGCTTACCAGGCTTGAACCGGGGCAGGTGGCAGCTCCTGATGAGATCATGCACCCGGTCGGCGACCTGGTGGCATCGTGCCGCGATTTCCCGGAAATCCTCCGCAACACGGAAAGACTGGTGGAGGATTGTTCCATCGATTTTGATTTCAAGTCCTGTAAAAACAGGAAGACCTACACCGGGAGCCGGTACGACGACCTCGTCCTGCTGGAGAAGCTGGCCATGGACGGGCTGCAGTATCGTTACGGGAAGGGGCATGGCGAGGCCCGGCGGCGCATCAGGCATGAGCTGGAGATCATCGATAAAATGGGCTTTGCCTCCTACTTCCTGATTACGTGGGACATCATCCGTTATTCCATGTCGCGCGGCTTTTACCACGTGGGTCGGGGGAGCGGTGCCAACAGCATCGTGGCATACTGCCTGCGCATCACCGATGTCGACCCCATTGAACTCGATCTTTATTTTGAGCGGTTCATCAACCCCAAACGCACCTCGCCGCCCGACTTCGACATCGACTATTCATGGAAGGAGCGCGACGAGGTGCTCGACTACATCTTCAAGCGTTACGGGCACGAACACACCGCCCTGCTCGGGGCCATGTCGACTTTCAGGGATAAATCGATCTACCGTGAACTGGGCAAGGTGCACGGCCTGCCGAAGCAGGAGATCGACGCCTACCTGAAAAACCCGGAAGAGGCGGTGAACCAGAACGCGATCATACGGAAGATCAACGAACTGGGTGAGATGATGGCCGATTTTCCCAACCTGCGGAGCATCCATGCGGGCGGCGTGCTGATATCCGAAGAGCCTGTCACCTGTTTCACGGCGCTCGACCTTCCCCCGAAGGGGTTTCCTACCACCCAGTTCGACATGTACGTGGCCGAGGAGATCGGTTTCGAGAAGCTCGACATCCTGAGCCAGCGCGGGATCGGCCATATCTACGAAGCGGCGGAGATCGTTAAGAAGAACCGCGGCGTCACGATCGATGTGCACCAGGTGAAGGCATTCAAGGAAGATGAAAAGGTGAAGGAGATGCTCCGCAACGCCCGGACCATCGGGTGTTTTTATGTGGAGAGTCCCGCCATGCGCGGCCTGCTGAAAAAACTGCACTGCGACAACTACCGTACGCTGGTGGCTGCCAGTTCGATCATCCGGCCGGGGGTGGCACGCTCGGGGATGATGAAGGAGTACATCTTCAGGTTTCACAACCCCGGGAAATTCAGGTACCTGCACCCGGTGATGGAGGAGCAGTTGAAAGAGACCTACGGGGTGATGGTTTACCAGGAGGATGTGCTGAAGATCTGTCACCACTTTGCCGGCCTGGACCTTGCCGACGCCGATGTGATCCGGCGGGCCATGAGCGGCAAATACCGGTCGAAGAAGGAGTTGCAGCGCATCATCGACAAATTTTTCGAAAACTGCCGGAACGCAGGATATCCCGAAGAGGTGACGAAGGAGGTGTGGCGGCAGATCGAATCCTTCGCAGGCTACTCCTTTTCCAAGGCGCATTCGGCCTCCTATGCCGTTGAAAGCTACCAGAGCCTGTACCTGAAGGCCCACTACCCGCTTGAGTTCATCACCGGGGTGATCAACAATTTCGGCGGGTTTTACTCCCCGTGGGTCTATTTCAACGAAGCCAGGATCTCGGGTGCGGGACTGCATGTTCCCTGCGTGAACCGGAGCGAATACAAGACCTGCATCCGCGGAAGCGATATCTTCCTCGGGTTCATCCACGTGGCCAACCTGGAGGCGGGGGTGGGGAAGGCCATTGCGGAATTGCGAATTAAAAATTACGAATTAAAAATTTCGAATGAGCATGGAGGTGGTGCAAACCAGGAAGGGGAGACGAAGGAAGAACCATATGCCGGCCTGGATGATTTCATACAGCGGGTGCCGGTCACCCTCGATCAGCTGATCATCCTTATCAGGACGGGGGCCTTCCGGTTTACCGGGAAGCAAAAGGCCTCGCTGTTATGGGAGGCGCACATGCTGCTTGGAAAGAACCAGCCCGGTGAGAAAAATGGCGACTCCCGCGGCGGCAAAGACCCAGATGTTTCACCGCCCCGCGACCCTGTCGCCGCAGGAGGCGAAACGGGTCATGCCGCAACTGCGAACCTGCTGCTGTTCCATACGGCGGTGAAGAAATTCAGCCTGCCGGTCCTGGAGCAGAACCTCATCGCCGATGTGTACGATGAGATCGAACTGCTGGGTTTCCCGGTGACCTACAGCTATTTCGACCTGCTCGAAACAAAGTTCAGGGGCGACATCCTTGCGGGGGAGATGCCGTCGGCAGTGGGGAAAACCGTGCGCATGCTCGGCCTGCTGGTGACCATCAAATATGTGCGGACCATCAAAAAGGAGTGGATGCATTTCGGCACCTTCATCGATGTCAACGGCTGTTTTTTCGATACGGTACACTTCCCGAAGGCGGTCACGGAGTACCCTTTCCGCGGCGACGGGGTTTACCTGGTGAAGGGTAAAATCGTCGAGGAGTTCGGGTTCCCGAGCATGAACGTGGAAAAGATGGCCAAGATGCCGCTGAAGGGCGACCCGAGGGGATAGGAAAACCTTCCGGGTTGTGCACCCGGAAGGACTGCATCAATCACGCAGGCATGACCACCCAACTGTAATTAGTAAATCGTAATTATTAATTTATTGTAAAGGGATGCGCGCTTACCACGTTGATGTCGTGACGGATCAGCTTGTGGATGTTCTTCAGGTATGCTTTTTCGTCGGCCGAGCAGAATGAAAGGGCGGCACCGGTTTCACCGGCCCTGCCGGTTCGGCCGATCCTGTGTACATAGGTCTCGGCCTGTTCGGGGATCTCGTAATTGATCACATGCGTGAGTTTGTCCACATCAATACCCCTGGAGGCAACATCGGTGGCAACCAGCACGCGGATGGTGCGGTCCTTGAAATCCTTCAGGGCGCTGTCGCGGGCGCTTTGCGACTTGTTGCCGTGGATGGCCCGGGCCTTGATGCCGTTACGCAGCAGGTCCTTGACGACTTTATCGGCTCCATGCTTGGTGCGGGTGAAAATGAGCACATGCTTCACCGCATCGTTTTGCAGAACGTGGGTCAGCAGCAGCTTTTTATTCTCCTTTTTTACATGGTAAACCGACTGGGATACAAGGATCGGGGGGGCTGAATCGGGTGAAAGGTTCAGCTGAACCGGGTTGTGGAGCAGCGATGCCGCCAGTTTCCTGATCTCTGCAGGGGCGGTGGCCGAAAACAGCATGGTCTGCCTTTTTTCGGGGAGCCTAGCGGTGATCTTCCTGATGTCGTTGATAAATCCCATGTCAAGCATGCGGTCGGCTTCGTCGAGGACAAGGTATTCAACCTTGTCGAGATGCACGAACCCCTGGTTCATCAGGTCGAGCAACCGCCCCGGGGCAGCTACGATGATATCAACCCCTCTTTGGAGTGACTGGGTCTGGGCATGTTGCGAGATGCCGCCATAAATGGTGACCAGGCGCAGGTCCATGCCTTTGCTGTATTCGGCGATTTCGGCACTGATCTGGGCTACCAGTTCCCTGGTGGGGGCGAGGATCAGGGTACGTACGGCCCGTCGTTGATTGCGGTCCTTTTCAGTTTCAAGCAGCTGGAGGATGGGAAGCGCGAAGGCAGCGGTTTTACCCGTGCCGGTTTGTGCGCAGCCGAAAATATCTTTGCCCTGGAGGATCGTGGGGATTGCTTTTTCCTGGATTGGTGTGGGGTTCAGGTACCCTTTTCTTGTCACAGCATTCAATAACGGCTGGATAAGGTTCAGATTTTCAAATGTCATTTAATGTTTTTAAATAAAATAATACGGGTTACCCCCGGGGAATCACTGAAAACAGCTTGACCCGGGATGCATTAAAAAAGTGTATGCTTGGCTGAATTGTAAAAGTGGAAGGATTACTTACAGATTGAGATACAATCTTTCAAATGTGGCTGCAAAGGTATGGATAGAATTCAGTCATCCGACAAAATAATCAAACAAATCAGTTGAACACTTCGTAACGACCATGTTGTCAATCATTAATGTTGAATAATTTTTTAATTCGTAATTTTTAATTTGTAATTATTTTCTTCCCACCATCATCTGTACCCCCGATGGCGTGTTGCGAAGGTGTATCCCGGTCAGGCCGGCTTCCTCCATCCAGCCGGTGATCTCCTTTTGTGTGTAGGTATCGCCGCGCAGGGTGCCAACCAGCATGTTGAGGGCGAAAACGGTGCCTGCCAGGGGTTCCGTCCGGTCGTCGTTCATTACATGATCAATGACCACCAGCTGGCCTCCCGCGTTCAGGGCGGTGGCGCCTTTCGCAAGCAGCAGCCTGTTTTCTTCAGGGGAATTGATATGGATGATGGCCGACATAAGCACCAGGTCGTACGGTCCGCCAAAGCTATCACGCAGGTAGTCGCCGGCAAGGGTATCAACCTTATCGGAAACCCCGGATGCCCGGATGTATTTTTCGGTGATGGGCAGAATGTTTGGCAGGTCGAAGATGGTGGCGCGGATGGCCGGGTTTTTCCGGATCATCGCATAGGCGAAGGTTCCTGAACCTCCCCCGACATCGAGCATCCTGCCGGTGGCCGGCAAATCCAGGGCCGTGGCCGTTTCGGCGGCCTGCCGGGCACCCCTCGCGTGCATCGCGGCGATAAAGGCCTCTTTCCACCCGTCTGCACGCTCGTTGATGGGCGTCTCCATGATCAGGGTGCTGCCTTTGCGCATGGCGTCGGTCAGCGTACTCCAGGTTTTCCAGGTTTGATTGGAAAGGGAGAGTCCTCCAAGGTAGTCGGGGGAACTCTTCACCATGAATTTGCCGGAGAATGCCGTATTAAAGAAAAGGTTCCCGCTTTTCTTAAGCAATCCCATCGACACAAGCGCATTCATCAGCCGGCCGGTCGCGCGGGGATCTGTTTTCCGCAATGTAGCCGTTGAGTCAGCGGAGGTCCCGCCGGCACCGATGGTGTCAAAAATGGCCAGTTCGTCGGCAGTGAGGATGATCCTGCTCATCCGGAAACTGTTGACCATTTCCATCAGTTGCGCAGGGGAGGAGAATTCGTTATTTTCCATGGGAAGGTAGATTATTTGTCGAGTCCCAGTACAGATAAACCCTGTCTGTAGACCACATCCACAGGGATGCTGGCATTTTTCAACCGCGAAAGATCTGCCTGCAGGTCAACGTTGATTTTGCCGTTTGCATCATAATACGCTTTTGCAACCGCGTAATCGCCATCTCCTTCAACCTGCAGCAACTTTGCGGCCCAGAGGCACATGGCGATGTTGAATTTTGACATGTTTACCCTATAGGTGCCATTTCCGGTGCGCTGAAATGCCCCGTTTTCAGCAAAGAAATTGAAACACATCATGTTGGCTTTTCCGTGCGAATTCGATGCGCCGAAACGCACCGACCTGATCAGCCCGGCCATGTAGGTTACAAAACAGTCCTCGGCGGTCAGATCTTTTATCTCACCCTTTTGGATCAGGCTGGTGGTGATGAAAAGGCCCAGGATATCGGCTTTCGCCTCCTCGAATGCCGAGAATTTTTCCTTCAGGGCCTTCCTGACCGTTCCCTGGCCATTGATGATATGTTTTATGCCGAGCCCGTGCGCCACTTCATGGAACATCACATTTGAAAAAAAAGCATCGAAGCGTATATTCTTTCGCTGGGCTGTGTCGATCAGCAGCCGGGAGATCGGAAGGAGGATGTTGTCGAATTTGGCCTGCATGGCATTTTTAAGCTGAAGCCGGCGTGAACCTTTGACCAGCTGGACTTTTTCATCATTCGGCAGGTTGATGGCAATGGTTTTGCTTCCTGCATTCGAATGACCCGAAACATAGATTATGTCATAGGCATTTAATTCCGAATCGATGCCAGGTATCTCCCTTTTGTATTGTTCCGCGACCGGAAGCTGTTTTTGCAGGTCGGGCAATAAGGCCGAAAATTTTGCAAGCCTGTGGCTCCAAACCTTGTCTTTCACGAGCAGGACCGACTCAAAGGCTGTTTTATATCCAAAAAGCTCGTCCTCATAATTTTCGATCGGCCCTACCACAAAATCAATGGTATTGTCTTTCATGTCCATCCAGGCCATGTCGCTTTCAAAATAATCATCGGTGACCAGGGCCCTGGCTCTCAGTCCGAGGTATTTCTTCAGCCCGGCATCATCGGCAAGGGAGGCGGCCTGGTTGAGCAGGACGGATGCCTTGTCCAGTTGTTCCCTGTAAGCTTCGTGGTACCATACATTTTCAAGCCCGTGATCGTGGTTCCGCCGTATGACTGAATAGGGACTGGTTTTATCCTTATTGTCCCAATGCTCAAATTCTTCCCGCGTCATGTCGGCCGGGTAAAAGTTGGCTCCTGCAGGTTTTTCACCAATGCCGCTGATGAAGGAATGATTTCCGTTAAGTCTTTCCCACGGGCCGTAATTGATAGCTGCAAAATCCCTTGCCATGGTGTCGGGAAGGGTGTCGAAAAATTTTTCCCTGTTGCCGATCACCTGTTCCCAGTAAAGGTTATCCATTATTTTTGCAACTTCAATGAGCAGGGGGATCATCTGTTTTTCATGGATGCCCATGCCGGAAAGATCGGTGGCCAGCTTCACCGTGACAAATTCACCGATCTTCTCCTTCAGCAGGGAATCGGCCGGTGAAAGATTTGCACGGTGGTTCAATGAACGCCGGTTGCAATTGTTGAACGTGAAGATCAGGACGATAGAACAGACTACAACAACAATCATATTCTTAGCCATGACACCCAGGATTAATTGTTATGGGCAAAATTAAGTAAAATTCTGTTGAATCATTTTTATTCCGGATAAAATGATCAGTTCGGAAAAAAATCGCTAAGTTTGTTATTTCCTGCCAGGGTTCAGATTGGAGGTAAGAACGGCGCTTGGGAAGCACAGGGGAGTCTGTTTACAGGTTTGACCCCGGCATGTCTTCGTGTATTTTATTTTTGTCTGAGTTTTTATTCATTCATGATATTCATCCTCTAAATTCAAATTCCCATGAACAATGTTGTTATTCTGATTATTGTCGGAGCAGTCGGTCTGCTCTTTTTTTCCGGAATCCGGATCGTCCGTCCAACCCATCGCGGACTGATTGAACGTTTTGGCAAGTACAACCGTTTTGCCAACCCCGGCTTTCACTGGATCATGCCCGGCATTGACCTGATGTACCAGGTGAATGTCACCGAGAAGATGATCAACGCGGAGCCCCAGGAGATCATCACGAACGACAACCTGAATGCCAAGGTGGACGCCCAGGTTTATTTCAAGATCACGAGCGACGAAACAAGCGTAAAAAATTCACAGTACAACGTGAACAACATTGAATACCAGATTGTGAACCTCGCCCGCACCACCCTCCGCAACATCATCGGCACCCTGACCCTGAAGTCGGCAAACAGCGAACGCGGCAAGATCAACAAGGAGCTTCACGTCACGCTCCTGGAGGAGACGGCCAGCTGGGGGATCCAGATCATCCGTACCGAGCTGAAGGAAATCGATCCTCCAAAGGATGTGCAGGAAACGATGAACAAGATCGTGAAGGCTGAGAATGAAAAGATTGCCGCCATCGACTATGCCACCGCGGCCGAGACCAAGGCCGACGGGGAGAAACGTGCCGAGATCAGGCGTGCCGAAGGGGTGAAGCAGGGACAGATCCTGCGTGCCGAAGGCGAAGCACAGGCCATCGCCCTGGTGAACGAGGCGGCAGAGAAGTACTTTGTCGGGAATGCCCAGATACTGCGCAAAATCCAGGCCCTTGAAACATCACTCAAAGACAATTCCAAAATCGTGGTTCCTGCAGGCTCCGACCTGGTAAACGTTCTTGGCGATATGGCCGGGATCATTCCAATCAGGGACAAGCCCGACACCAAGTATGCGCCGGTATAAGAATTGAATACCTGAATGCAGGAATACAGGAATGCAGGAATAGGTGAATGCAGTATTGTAGTCTGGAAATCAGAGAAGTAACGGTTTATAACTTGTGCCGGAAATGATACGTTCATGCATGTGAACAGGACATTCAAAAATCAATAATCTTGATTTCAGCAATAGTGTATTCAGATATTCCTGCATTTCTGCATTCACCTATTCACGTATTCATTCATGCCTGCATTTCCCTGTAAAGGATTTCCGGAAGCACAAACTCCAAGATCTTCGCGACGGACTGGCCGATGGTAAGCAGGTCGGTGCGGATTTCGAGGTCGACCTGCCGGGGTGCTTCAAACGGGGAGGTGATCCCGGTGAATTCCTTGATTTCGCCACGGCGGGCCTTCGAATAAAGTCCCTTGACATCGCGGTCCTCGCAAACCGCAAGCGGGGCATTTACATATATCTCGATAAAGTCCTCCTCCCCGATGATCCTCCGCGCGATGGCCCTGATATCATCGGTGGGGCTGATAAAACAGTTGATGGTAATGATACCGCAATTCAGAAAAAGTTTCGATATTTCCGCAATGCGGCGAATATTCTCATGGCGGTCGGCGTCGGAAAAACCAAGGTTGTTGTTCACACCGCTCCTGATGTTGTCGCCGTCGAGGATCTGGGTCAGGAAACCCCGGTTGAAAAGTTCTTCCTCGAGGTATTTGGCCAGGGTGGTTTTACCCGCGCCCGAAAGCCCGGTCAGCCAGACGACCCTGGCTCGTTGCTTTAACAGTTTCTCCTTGACAGTTCTGTCGAGTATTTCGTGGTGGACCGGGAACAGGTTTTCGCTGTGGGATTGCATGTCGGTAAACGAGGTTTAATGAGTAAGCCTGCAAAGATAATGGTTCTTCAGAACATACTGAAAGGGATGAACCGCCTCAATAACGTATATTTGCGATTCCTTTAAAACAACCATCATGAGAATTGGATTGCGGATCATGACACTGCTGTTTGTCATCGGATATTATACGGGCATCGGTCAGAATATCAGTGTTCCCGGAACTGATTTCGGCAACGCAAAAGCTGTCTTTTCAGAGTTGAAAGAGTGTTTGAAGAACGATGGCGGAAAATTGTGGAACCACAAGCTTGACGGTCCGGTGATGCTGGTCAACAGGGAAACCCGCGCTCTCATCGCCAATCAACCCGACGGCAAAGGGGAACTGGTTAAAATGGGCAGTTTTTACATCGGGACGTTCCCTGAAAACCTGAATATTTCAAATTCCGCCTTCAACTGGAACGGGATTCGCTGGACCGTTGTCGCATTGCCACTTCCGGATACGAAATACGGAAGGATCAATTTGCTGGTCCATGAACTCTTCCACAGGATACAACCCATGATCGGCTTTGGCTCCCTGAGCGAGATTCAATGCACCCACCTGGATTCAAAAGAGGGGCGCATCTGCCTCAAACTTGAACTTGAAGCCCTGAAGGCAGCCCTGAAATCAGACCATCCCGAACAGCATCTCAGGGATGCCTTGTTGTTCAGGCAATACCGCAGGCAATTGTTTCCCGAAGCGAAAATCGCCGAGAATTCCCTTGAACTCTACGAAGGTGTCGCAGAATATACGGGCGCCATCCTGAGCGGACGGAATAAAACTGAATTGCAGGAACACCTGGTCTCGGAAATCGACCAGTTTTTCGGTGTTCCCTCCTTTGTCAGGTCTTTTGCATATATCACAGTACCGGTCTATGGCTATTTCATGCAACAGGCTGATGGAAAATGGAACCTGAAGATCAACAACAACACCGACCTGACCAGCTTTATCAACACCTTTTTCAAAACCGGGCCGTCGGAACCTGGTAAAAAGGAGATCCAGCGGCTCGGCAAATCTTACGGGATCAAAACGATTACGGCTTTTGAAGAGAAAAGAGAGATAACCCGGTTGGAACAGAAAAAAACTTACAGGGCGCGGTTTCTCGGCAACAACGCACTGGTCATCGGTCTTGAAGACATCAGGATCGGGTTTTATCCCGGGAACCTATTCCCGCTCGATAGCCTGGGGACGGTTTACCCGAACCTGAGGATAACCGACAACTGGGGGATCCTGGAGGTCGACAGCTGCGGGGCCCTGATAAGCAAGGACTGGCAGCATGTGACCATCGGCCCGCCACTGGTGGTATCGGATACCATGGTAAGCGGAAATGGCTGGAAACTGAAGCTTAACAGTCGCTGGAAGGTTGAAAAGGAGGCTGGGAAATATAAACTTATTACCCGATGAACAATCCTTCGATCCTTACCTTGTAGCTGCCATCCCTCATCCGGGTAACGGCGTTCACGAGGCCGCTGTGCCGCCACTGGAGCATGCACCGGCGCGGCATGAACCAGTACCGGCGCCCAAGTTCGATTTTTTCTTTCGATTCTTTAATAATCCCTTCGTAGCCCTGGGCGACATAGTAGCCGATGTCGACAAAACCTTCCGAACGCGGTCTCAGCGGACCGGTAACGCACCAGTTGATTACCCCGTTCCGCGGATCGGCATCGGTAACTACGCCGCAATGCGTAATGGGACAGCCGCACGACATGCCCATCGGCCGGCCGATCATCACGTCTCCCTTTTTCACGCCAAGATCCTTCACCAGGGCCGGATTATAAGGCAGGATGGTTTCCCTCGGCCCCGGTTCGTTTTCAAAACAGTCGAGGATGAAATCAAAGTCCCGTTTCAGGTGGTCTTTCCAGCCCATTTTGACCCCGATCCCTTCGGCTTCCTTGCAGGCCAGGCAGTTTGAAGCGGTTTTTGGCTCTGTGCCGTTCTTCAGGTGGATGCATAATTTCAATTCCGCCTCTGATCCCTCGACGGCTGCTGCAAAATCATTGCAGGTCCTGTAACCGCATACCCCGCAATCGAGTTGCGGCAGCCGGTCAAGGATGTTAAGCGCGTTCACTTGTGTTTCCATGTTCTGTCTGTTTTTGTTCTTTTGGTGAATTAAAACGTTCCTCGAAAATCGTGTGCAGTTCCCTGATTGTCGTGATGGTGTAGGTGACAAACAGGAAGGGAAAAAATGCATGAATGAGCGAGGCAAATACACACGACAGCGTTCTGCGCGCAAGCATGAGCGCGAAGCAGGTGTGCTGCAGGTACGACATCCTCACATCCCTTGGATGTTTGGTGAAAATGTTTGTTTCTGTCATCTTGATCCTGAATAGATTAAACTGTCAGAAAAAATGGAGGTCAGGCTCTGGAAAGCCTTTTCAAGCGTTTCCAGGAAGACGGTCACATCGTTTTCGGTGTTGAACCTCCCCATGCTTATCCTGATCCCGCCCCTGGCCTCGAAAGGGTTGAGACCGATAGCCTTGAGCACATGCGATGCATTGTGCGACTTGTCGTTCGAAGAACAGGCCGATCCGGCTGAAACTGCGATCCCCGAATCATCAAGGTGAAGGAGCAGTCTGATGGTTTCCCCTTCAAACCCGTGAAAACTGAAACTGAGGTGCCCGGGCAGCCGGTGCTTTTCGTGGCCGTTGATATAGAAATTGTCGAATGCCGAGGAGAGATGCCCGGTGATGGTCTTCCTCAGAGCGGTTAGCCGCCTGGCCTCCCGGTCCATCTCTGTGACGGATAATTGTGCGGCCCCCGCGAACCCGGCAATAGCCGGCAGGTTTTCGGTGGTTGAACGCATGCCCGACTCCTGTCCGCCGCCATGCAGCAGGGGGATGATCCTGACGCCCTTCCTGATGTAAAGGGCTCCGATACCTTTCGGGCCATATATTTTATGTGCATTGATCGTTACAAGGTCGGTGCAGGCGGTGGTTACGTCGAGCGGTATCTTTCCGAACGACTGGCAGGCATCGGTATGGAAAAGGACGCCGCGGTCCCTGCAGACAGCCCCGATTTCTTCAACAGGCTCGATGGTCCCGATCTCATTGTTGGCATGCATCACCGAAACCAGGATCGTCTTCGGGCCGATGGCCTCCTTTACCTGTGCCACGTCGACCAGTCCATCCTCGTCCACAGGAAGGTAGGTAACATGATAACCTTCTTCAGCAAGCCATTTGCAGGTGTTGAGCACGCAATCGTGTTCGATGGCCGATACGATGATATGCCTCCCCCTCTCCCGGTTTGCATGCGCCACGCCTTTGAGGGCCCAGTTGTTGGATTCGGTGCCTCCTGAAGTGAAAAACAATTCGTCGCGGTTTGCCCCGATGCACCCGGCAATGGATTCACGCGATGATTCCAGGATCTCCTTTGCCTGTGTACCGCAACTGTGCAGGCTGGAAGGATTTCCGTAATACTGCGCAAAGAGGGGGAGCATGATTTCCGTTACCCTGTCATCCACACGGGTGGTCGCTGCATTGTCGAAATAGATCCTGTGATTTTCCATCATGACTATTCTCCTACATAAATGAGATCCTCATCAAGTGTGCGCAATACACCGAAATGGTTTTTCGCGCCGATCTCCTTTTTCCCGACGCAGATGGTGCAGGTCCCCACGGGAGGATTGCCCCTAAGAAACATCGGGAATTCAACCGCGGGGGTCTTCAGGATCTGTTTGACGATCGGGTCGATCCCGATGCCATAGAGGGCGTTGCTTTCAACAACGGTGATCCCCTTTGCCGATTCGAGAACGCGGTAACGGAAGACCTCCCGCTCAGCCTGTGAGATGAGGTCGATCTTGGTGATCACGCTGATGTCGGCGAGCGTGAGCATGGGGCCGATCTTCCTGGGCAGGTTCATCCCGCTGGTGGCCTCCAGGACGACAATCCCGAGTGAATTTTCAACGTAGGGAGAGCAGCGCAGGCAGAGCCCCGCCGTTTCAACGAAGAGGTAATCGGCTCCCGAACTTTCAGCCCATTCAACTGCTTCGTCGAGCACGACCACGTTGCAGTGGTCGGGACATAATTCGCCGGAATATATTTTTTTGACCGGGATGCCGAACTCCTTTGCGATGATCGTATCGTCGTCGGCATATAAAACATCAATTTTAAGATAGGCAGGCTTGATCTGCCTGGCGATCATGCGTTTGATCACCTGCCTGATCACCGTGGTTTTCCCGCAGGTAGGGGGGCCGGCAAATATGACTAATTTCATTGGTTGGAAATTTCAGGGTTTATGGATAATTTCAGGGATGTTAAAAAGTCAGGACCTTAAAGCTTTTGTCGAAGATCGATTCCGACAGTTCCTCACCCGAACGGATGATGGTGCGGAAATCGAGCATCATGTCGTCGATCTGCTTCATTTTCAGCGCCACCTTCCGCTCCTCGGGCCTGGTGACGATGAGCCGCTGCATGGCGCCGTTCTTCATCACGATCCTGAAATCCGACATCAGTGCGATGCAGGGGTCGTGGGTGACAAAAACGAAGATCTTCTTATAACGTTTCAGCAATTCAAGTGCCTTGGAACGGTGGATGCCGGCGTTTTCGATCTCATCGAGCAGGATGATGGGCGAATTCCCGATCACCACCGCGTCGGCGATGAGCAGGGAGCGGGTCTGGCCACCCGACAACTCCGTCATGGCAATGTCCTTCATGATGGGCTCGCCAGTGAGTTCGTTTGCAAAGCCGAGGGTCTCCTCTATGATCTGTTCAACATTTTCGGCCCCGCGCACCGTGGCGTGGATGGTCAGGAATTCCTCGACCGGCAGGTCGCTCAGGAAATTGGTGTGCTGCGAGATCAGGGCGATGGGATGATGCGATGGATCGAAGATGAAATCCTCCGGCACAGGTTCGTCATTGATGGTCACGCAACGACCCGACGGGGTGTTCCGGTTTGCAAAAAGTTCGATGTCGTTGATGAGGGTTGTTTTGCCGCAACCTGTTGGTCCGACGATACTTACGATGTCGCCGACTTCGAGGCTGAACTCGGTTACAAGCTCGGCTGAACCATCTTTTCCGAAGCCCCCGGATAAGGTTATTTTCTGAACATTCATGGTCAATATATTTTTTTACAAAAATATACACTATGTCCACCAATTTAATGTACATTTGCAGGTAATATTCCATACCAGGGTATTAAATTTTACATATTTGAAATTGAAAAGATATGGATTCAGTCTCGAAGACACCTAAAATGTTCGATTGCAACAACTGTTTCCTGAACAGGCTTGGCATCATGTCGCTGAGCGATGCGGAACGGGGAAAGATCTGTGAAAAGGCCACCCAGCTGCATTTTAAAAAGGGGGAGTCGATTTTGAAGCAGGGGGCGACCTCCACGAGCATCGGTTTCCTGCACAAGGGGATCGTGAAGTTCACCTACGAAAAAGATACGAAGAAGAGCTATATCATGACAGTGGTTTCAGGTCCCAAACTGATCGGCCAGGCCAACCTTTTCTTCAAGGAACGTAACATCTTTTCGATCATCGGCGTCGAGGATTGCGACATCTGCTTCCTCGACAGCCGGGATGTGATGAGCGTGCTTGAAAATCATGGCAAACTGCTGCTCGCCCTGGTTGAGCGCTCATCCGACATGTTCCAGTCGTCCATTTTCAACTTCATCAGCCTGGCCCATAACCACGTATACGGCCGCATCGCCGACATCCTCATCTTTTTATGGGAAAATGTCTATCGTGATTCGGAATATCATTTTACCCTGACCAGGAAGGAGATCGCCGAATTTGCAGCATGTTCGCATGAAAATGTAATTACGGTCCTGTCCAGTTACAACAAGGAGGGATTGATCGCATTTGAAGGGCGGAAGATCATCATCAGGGATATGGAAAAACTTAAAGAGATCAGTAAAAAAGGATAACAGGTTCATTATGCTGTCGAAAAAAACAAGATACGCGATGGTGGCCCTCACCCGGCTTGCCCGGGAATATGGCAACGGGGCCATCCTCATCAGTGAGCTGGCCAGGAGTGAAAAACTACCGCAGCGGTTCCTCGAAAACATTCTGCTGGAACTTAAAAAAATGGGGATCCTCGGAAGTAAACTCGGTAAAACCGGGGGGTATTTCCTGCTGCGTCACCCGAAAGATGTAAACCTGGCCGAAATTGTCAGGCAGTTCGAAGGACCGATCGCACTGCTCTATTGCGTTTCCGAAAAGGCTTACCAGTCGTGCGAATTCTGCAAGGATGAGGCCGCCTGCAACATACGGAAGGTCTTTAAAGAGATCAGGGATATCACCTTTGAGAAACTGGAAAGTGCTACGCTGGAATCACTGATAAAACGAGGTAGCGAGGTAGCGAGGTAGCGAGGTAGCGAAATGGCGAAATGGGGGATGGATTTTTTTGGATGGGGTGGATAAAAAGAGGAGTTTTTTTGTATCTTTGAGTCACTGATTGTTCTTCCTTAAATCCATTTTTATGAAAAAGCTATTGCTTCTCATCGCACTCCTGGCATTTGTCCGCGTGGGGAATGCACAATGGATCGATCAGACGATCACCTTTGAAAACCCCGACACCCTGTTGCATTTCATTGAAAACTGGCCAACCAATTGTTTCCAGGATGGGGTCCCTTCCAAAGTTTTCTTCGACAGCGCATATTCTGCGCCCATGGCACTGGTAACGGGTGTTTCCGGCGCCTATCCCGTCAATAGTCTCTCCGCCTTCACCATCAAAATATTTGACCCTGCGTGGGGATATGGAGGAGGGGATTACGGTGTGCTCGTTTCTTACTGGCATAAATACGATACCGATAGCCTGCACGACGGCGGTTACATCCTGTATTCCCTGGATGGCGGTACTTCCTGGGCCAATATCAGCGATTCGCCCGGGCATTATGCTCCATTCTTCTATGATCCCGAAAACTATGCAAACCCGGTCATTACGGGGGGTATGGCAGCCTATACCGGGAAATCGAGGATGAACAATTCAGCACAGGCCGGCTGGCGGAATGATTCCTTTCGTATTTGTTTTCTCGGACCCCAGACAGCCTACGTACGGTTCGTCTTTTCAAGCGACAGCATTCCATCGAACCGCGAAGGCTGGATGATCGACAACATTCATGTGCTGCAGGAAATCTGCGAAGGCGTGCCGAAAACCCAAACCGGTAATCCGTTTACCGTTTTTCCGAACCCTGCAAGGGAATACCTCACCCTCCTCCTGCTAAAACAGGGCCCCGTCAGCGATCTTTCCATATCGGATGTCATGGGCCGCACCTGGTTCCGGGCTGGGATGTTCAAGGGGAACACGATTGATGTCCGTTCCATGCCCGATGGCATATACCTGCTGCAGGCCACGATGGGAGACACCCGTTACACCAGGAAAATTATGGTTTCAGGGCACTAATAACGGTCTATAAGATTTCCAGCGCTCCTGCTGAAATATCTGCAGGAATTCTTAATTTTGTATTGCATATCAAATCGGGTCCCGCACAATTGTTATTCTGAAGGGATAGTGGGATTGTATTATTAAGGTGCTGATATACGGTTTTTTGCTGAAA